>CXRC01000007.1_pt1 | contig 53813 bp, 39 predicted proteins | sample 591161 | NCBI WGS metagenome assembly CXRC01 (sample SAMEA3491312, study PRJEB9169) | human gut metagenome | biome: ENVO:mammalia-associated habitat; material: ENVO:feces | place: Bangladesh | collected 2010-04-07
GCGGGGGCGAAGATCTAGCTAAACGCCAAAGGGCCCTGCAACCAACTTCATACGCTGGTTGCAGGGCCCTTCGTGTGCTGAAAGACTGTGTGGGCTATCAGGCCTCAGCCGGAGCCTCAACTGCAGGCTGCTCGCCGTCGGCCTCGTCCTCGGCCTTGTTCAGGCCCAAGTCAACCGGCGAGGAGCTGTTCTCCCACGGCTCCTCCCACGGATCATAATCCGGGTTCTGCTGCTTGTAGATGTACAGGCCAACTACTGCTGCCAGTGCCGCGCCGAATAGCAGTGCGAAGAACTTCCAACCGTTAGAAGACTTGCTCTCCATGACGGCTCCTTTCTGTGAGGACATCTGGTCGGTATGCCCATTCAAAACCGACTCTGCACCCCATTCTATGCCGTCGTTTGTGACGATTGGGTGGGGAACACCTATCGCATGTATTGCTCATGGCATAGTAGCTCCGAGCATCCGGCGCGTTGGATACAGTGGGCACATGCATATGCCTACTAAACAAGAAATCCGCTACCAATGGGAGCACGGCGGCCCGGTGATGACCTGGGCGCTGATTGCCGCATGCACAGCAGTATGGCTGGTGGAGGTACTGCTGGGTTTCTTGTCGCCGACGTTGCAGAACTGGCTGATCTACCGTGGCATGTTGGCACCAGCCACAATGTTGGCTGAACCGTGGGCCATTGTCACCTCGATGTTTCTCCATGCGCCCAACTCAATACTGCACATCCTGTTCAACATGATTGCGCTGTATTCGGTCGGCCCGGTGCTGGAACGGCTCATCGGTCACTGGCGATTTCTTGGGCTGTACATGATTTCCGGCCTTGGTGGCGCGCTGGGCATGATGGTGTGGGCTGTCGTGGCCCCTGGCGGCCAAGGCTGGCAAACGGCCGCCTACGGGGCTTCAGGGGCGTTGTTCGGCCTGTTCGCCGCATTGCTGGTGGTATATCGCCGCATCGGGGCGGATATCCGTTCGATGCTGATATGGATGGCGGTGAACTTTGCGCTGCCGTTTGTGGTTGGCGGTGTGGCTTGGCAAGCGCATGTCGGTGGCTTTGTGGTGGGTGGCTTGCTGACATGGCTGCTGATCGGCGGCATCCGGCCTTGGCGAGGCAAAAGCCTTGCCTGGCGTATGCAGGTGTATGGCTGGTCGGTGACCGTGTTGGTCATCGCGCTTATCGTGGCGTGCAATTTTGCCAATCCATATGGCTGGATGTGGCACTGATACCGTTGTGGATTCTTTTGGAGTGATATCCAATCTTTCTGTTGACTTGTGCACAACTGTGCATGAAAGTGCATAAAACGGTGGATAACTAATGTGGATGAGTCAATAATAATGGCGTAGTACCAAGGTTTTCCCTGTGGATAACTTGGGATATGAATACAGTGTTCGCGGGTGATTCCCTATCTGGGAAGCTATTTGTGCACCGGTTATGCACCAAAAAGAGCCTGTTATCCACTAGTTATCCACTATGTTTTCCACATTCTGTGGAAAACTACACGCGTGTAATTCATCCACAGCAGGTGGATAACAATGTGGATAACTAGTGGATAACCGGTGGATAGTTGTGGGTAAGTGACTGCGCGAGGGCGAAGGAGGCCGGAGCGGCGGCAATTGCCCATAATGGAACAACAATGTGCCGTACGCCGGATCTGCTGACAAAGGCGGCTCGGCACCCGTAGCAAGACAAAAACGCAAAAAGCCGGCCCTGCTCGCAAGCAGAACCGGCTTTCGCAATAAGACGATAGGCGAACTCAGCGCCAGCCCATAGTCATCAGGAAGCCAATCATAATCAAGGCGAAACCGATGGCAAGGTTCCAAGCGCCGATATTCGGAATCGGCCAGGAACCGGACGGGGAAAGGTAGTACACCACGCACCAAATCAGGCCAATGATCATCAATGCGCAGAATACCGGAACAAACCAACGCGGGTTGGACTTGGTGCCCTTGATGGTCTCCTCAACGCGCTTAGTGTTCTCCGCCTGACGGCTCATCATGCGCTGCATCTGCGGGGTCAGCGTGGCCTTGTCGGCAGTGGCGTTCAGGACAGCTTCAACCTTCTCCATGTCAACGCCGTAGTTCTCATCCTCTGCAGCGGTCTCGTCCGCGGCGTTCTCGGACTTGGCGGCATCGTCCGTGGCGGCCTCAGATGAGGTCTCGCTCTGCCAGTCCTTCTGGTCGTTCGAGTCGGTTTCGTGCAGCTCTTCGTCAGCCATCAGCATAGTCTCCATTCAGTAGGCTAAAAGTCATAATAGTGGCTACACTCGAAACCAGTAAACTCGCCGCGTATAAAGATGGGAAATCATGTCCAGGCACGTAGGCAAACACAGCACGAAGCGCTCTCTGCTGGGAGGCGTTGCGGTGTTCGTCGTCGTCGCTCTGACTGGTTTTCTGCTGAGCACCAACGTACGCGTGAACCGTACGACGACCGTTACCAATGACACGGCAGATCTGGTGGAACAAGGCGTCAGCGAGGTCAACCAACTGCAGAATGACGTGAACGATTTGCAGCGGCAGGTGACCAATCTCACCGATGTGCTGGGTTCCGGCGACCGGAATGCCGGCGATCAAAGCAGCCAGGGAGACAGCAGCGACAACAGCCTTATGATGCCCGAGCTGGAGGGCGCTGGCGTTACCGTAACCCTCAACGATTCGCCGTTGTGGGAAACCGCAGTCAACAACAGCGGTTCGACCACCAACATCAACGATTACGTGATTCATCAGCAGGATGTGGAATCCGTGGTGAACGCGCTGTGGGCGGGCGGCGCCGAGGCGATGATGATTATGGATCAGCGCGTGCTGTTCAATTCGGCCGTAATCTGTTCCGGCAACGTGCTGTCCATACATGGTAAGAAATACGCGCCGCCATTCACCATCTCGGCCATCGGGGATCAGGCCTCCATGCGCAAGGCGCTGAACGATTCCGAAGCCATCACCATTCTTAAGCAATATGTGACCGCATTCGGCATTGGCTACAAAGTGGAGAACAAGGACGATCTTAATTTTCCGTCCACCGCGGCCTTGCTGCAGCAGCTGAAATATGCCACGGTGAATGAGCCGCAGTCCAAGGACGAGGAGAACACCCAACAATGAGGCACGGCAACCATAGCAGCGACGCCAGCATCGCGACGGATAATGTGCCTGCATACGCAGCGGGCGCAGGCAGTGCCGCATCAGTGCAGCCATCGCGCGGCGGTGACTCGCGTCGCAGGCCATCCGCTCCGAGGCGCGGCGCATTATGGCAGGTGCTGGGCATCATTGCGGAACTGTTGCTGATCGCCGCTGCGATATGCGCGCTCTATATCGTCTGGCAGATGTGGTGGACCGGCGTGGAAGCCGAACAAGCCCAGAATGAGACCACGCAATCCGTGAATTGGTCCGACCCCAGCAACAACGGCGGTGATGTCAAGGTGGCCGAGGCGCAGGAAGGCGATCCGCCGGTCCAGCCCGAAAAACCGGCGTATGGCGATCTGATCGCACAGGTGTACATCCCTCGTTTTGGCTCTCAGTGGCACCGCAACTTGGTGGAGGGCACCACGCTGGAGCAACTGAACCGGCACGGTCTGGGGCACTATCAAGACACCCAGATGCCTGGTCAGGTCGGCAACTTTGCCGTAGCTGGCCATCGTAATGGCTACGGACAGCCGCTTGGCGACGTGGACAAACTGCAGGAAGGCGACCCGATCATCATCCGTACCAAGGATTACTGGTACGTCTACCATTACACGCGCCATAAGATTGTGCCGCCCACCGACATATACGTGATTGCGCCCAACCCGGAGAACTCCAGCGTGGAGCCCACCAAACGCATGATCACCCTGACCACTTGCGAACCGAAGTACAGCACTCCGACCCACCGATGGATCAGCTATGGCGAGCTCGCATATTGGGCCAAGGTGTCTGATGGCGTGCCCAAGGAACTGACCACCACCGACTCGTCCGGTGAGGTGCGTTTTGCCACCAAGGAGACCCCGTCCCTGGTTTCCAAGATCGGTTCTTTGGACAAGGTGGTGTATGGCGCACTGGTGGCATGGCTGATTCTGTTCATTGCCGCCGCCGTGGCCTGGCGCTGGCCGGTGCTCAAGGCGATTCGTCTGAGCGAACGCCGCCGCCCTGATGCCAGCATCTATGGCACGCTGCTGCGCTTGCAGCCAGGCGTGGCGCCAATCCGCTGGCTACTGCTGGCTGTGCTGCTGTTTGCCGGTGCCGCGGCCCTGTTCCAGTGGGTATTCCCCTGGGCGGCCGCCAACATCCCGTTCCTACAGCAAATGTCGAACTTCGTGGTGTCCAACTAGGCCGTGCGCATGTTCGGGCGTAAGTGCGCTGAATCGCTGTAGTATGGCTTGCAGCATAGGTTTTTCAAGGAGAGCAGTATGACCGATTCCGCACGCATCCTGGTGGTGGATAACTACGATTCCTTTGTATATACGATTGTTGGCTATCTGAAGACGCTTGGTGCCACGGTCGACGTGGTGCGCAATGATGCCATCGATCCCGCCGCGCCCGGTGTTCTGGACGGCTACGACGGCGTGCTGATCTCCCCCGGACCCGGAGCTCCCGCCGAATCCGGTGCCAGCGAGGATATGATTCGTCTGTGCGCAGCCACCGGTGTGCCGATGTTCGGCGTGTGCCTGGGTCTGCAGGCGCTCGCTGAGGTCTATGGCTGCACAGTGGATCATGCGCCCACCATCATGCACGGCAAGACCAGCTTGGTGGAGCATATCGATGATGAGATTTTCGAGGGCGTGGCCAACCCGATGACCGCCACCCGATACCATTCGCTGGCCGTTGAGCCCGATTCGGTGCCGGATACGCTGCAGGTCACGGCATGGACGCAGGATGACCACATCATCCAAGGCGTGAGGGTCAAGAACAAGCCGATGTATGCGGTGCAGTTCCACCCGGAATCCGTGATGACGCAGGATGGCTACCGTCTGCTGGCCAATTGGCTGAAGGTGTGCGGGCAGGATAACGCCGTGGCTAAATCCGCCGGATTGCAGCCCAAGGTCACGAAGTAACGAGTAATGATTGACCCCCGCTAGCAGGTATCGCTAGCGGGGGTCAATGCTCATCATCGGTCGCGAGACGGGCTATTCCGTTGTGTTGGTGTTGCCACCACTGCTGTTGTTGGTATTGCTACTGGCCCCAGCCTTGGTCGTGATGGTGACAGTCGAGCCTTCATCGACCTGCGAACCGCCAGCCGGATTGGTGCTGACCACCACTGCGTTGTTGTCGCTTGGTCCGCTGACCTGTACAGTGAACCCGGCTGCCTCCAGCGTGAGTTTTGCAGTCGCGTAGTTGGTGCCGGCGGCAATGGTCGGCACGGTGGCCTGCTTTTTGCCGGCGGATACCCAAATGGTGATGGTGCCGCCCTGTTCGATGGAGGAACCGGAGCCGGGCTCCACGCGGGTAATCGACCCGGCAGGCACCGAATCGGAATTCTCGGATTCCACGGTGAAGTTGAATTTGTCGTTGTACTGCTGCAGCACGGCATCCTTTGCCTGACCCACCAGGTTGCCCGGCACCTTGGTCATGCCGGTGGACACCCACAGGGTGATCGACGAGCCCTTGGTGGCGGACTGCCCGTTGGCGGGATCGGTGCGGGTCACCAGATCCTTGGCCACGGAATCACTGTCTTCGGTCTTGACCACGGAGTTCACTTCAAAGCCGGCATCCTTGAGGATATTGCGGGCCTCATCCTGAGTGCGCTTGGAAACGTCCGGAATGGAGATGGACTGCGGTCCGGCCGAGAACCATACCTGCACCTTGGAACCCTTGACCACCTTGGTGCCGGCCTTGGGGCTCATTCGCGTGCATGTACCTTCCGGCTCGGTGGAATCGGTGTCACGCTTCTCCACCATCGTCAATCCCGCCGCCTTGAGCTTGGCGTCCATGCCATCCTTGGATGTGGATGCGGTGCATTCAGGTATGGCGACCAGCTCTTCGGTGGACGTATGCGACCCGTTCATGGCAAACGCTACGCCAACCACGATGGCGATAACCGCGATTAATGCCACAACCACACCAATAATGATGCGCTTGCGCTTCTTGGCCTTGGCCGCAGCCGCACGCTGCTCGGCACGCGACTTGACGTTTGCGGCATTGGTGCCATTGGTGGGCGAGATCTGCTCGAATTGGCCGGTTACCGGATTGAATGCCTGCGTAGGCTGCTGAGGCTGTCCCAGAGCTGCGGTCGGCAGGTCGCGCTCGGCATCCCTGCGGGCCTTCATGTTGGAGAGGTCGGTCAGGGGGTTGAACGCGGCCGCCACCGGAACGCCGCCGTTCATATAGGTCAAGACATCGTTCTTGAACTCGGAAGCAGTGGCATAACGGTTCTGGCGATCCTTGGCCATGGCCTTGGCGCAGATTGAATCCCACATCTTCGGCAGGCCCGGTACTACGGCGGAAGGCGGCGTGGCCACCTCGGAAACATGCTGGTATGCGATGGCCACGGCGGAATCGCCGGTGAACGGCGGGCGGCCGGTCAGCATTTCATACAGCACACAGCCGGCGGAGTACAGGTCGGAACGCATGTCCACGGTCTCGCCGCGTGCCTGCTCGGGGCTCAGGTACTGTGCGGTGCCCACCACGCCCTGCGATTGGGTCATGGTGGCGGCCGAGTCATCCAGTGCGCGGGCGATGCCGAAGTCCATGACCTTGACCACGCCCTGCTCGGAAATCATGATGTTGCCGGGTTTGATGTCGCGGTGGATGATGCCCATACGATGCGAGTAGTCGAGGGCGTTCAGCACGCCGAGCATTACCTGCTCGCAGTCGCGCTGGCTCAAGGCGCCGTTCACCTTGATGATGTCGCGCAGGGTCTGGCCCTTGACGTACTCCATCACGATGTACGGCAGATGCTCCACGTCGCCGTTATCGGCGGTGACCGTCTCCTCGCCGGAATCGTAGATGTTCACGATGTTCGGGTTGTTCATCTGCGCGACCGCGTGCGCCTCACGGCGGAAGCGGGCCAGGAATATGTCGTCGTTGGCCAGATCCGCGCGCATGATCTTGATGGCGACGGTGCGTCCCAAGCGGGTGTCGAGAGCGACATGGACTTCAGCCATGCCGCCGCGGCCAATGAGCTGGCCGAGCTGGTATCGGCCATCGGCCAGTGCAGTAGGCATATTGCTGCTCATTGCTTATTCCCTCCCAATAATGAGGCCGGAGCCTCCATAACGATGCGCGGTGTGCTCGACACCCTACGGGGCAGACGGCTACCGGACGTGATCATGGTGCTGTCGGTCATTTCGGTCCGCTGGTCAAGCAGACGACGTTCGATGCGGGCCAGTGTGCGGGACACCACCAGAGCGTCCTTAGGACGGTCCAGCGGATCTTTGGCCAGCATGGACATCACGAATTCACGCAGCTGGATATCCACAGAATCGGGCAGCGGAGGCACGGCATTGTTCACGTGTGCGGCCGCGATATCCACCGCAGTGGCACCGGTGAACGGACGGTGGCCGGCGAGCCCTTCGTAGGCCACCACGCCCAGAGAATAGATGTCGGATTGCGGCGTGGCCTGCTGGCCCTGCGCCTGCTCAGGCGAAATGTACTGCGCGGTGCCCACCACCATGCCGTCTTGGGTGATCTGACCCTGGCCGGTGGAATAGCTGACGCCGAAATCGGTGATTTTCACCTCGCCGCTATCGGAGACCATGATGTTGGCCGGCTTGACATCGCGGTGAATCACGCCGTGCGAGTGTGCGATGAACAGGCCGCGCGCGGTCTGGATGAGAATGGGCAGCAGTTCGATGGGATCCATCGCGCCCTTCTCGTGGAACAAATCGGCCAACGACTTCGAGGGCACGTATTCCATAATGAGGAATCCGATGCCATCATGCTCATAGTATTCGAACAAGGCGGCGATGTTCGGATGCGCCAGGTTGGCGGAGTTGTGGGCCTCGGCACGCAGACGGCGAAGCTTGGCCTCGGCATTGGTCATGTCCGAACGCAAAGCCTTGATGGCCACCTCGCGTCCGAGCTGGATGTCGTAGCCTTTCCAGACCTCGCCCATGCCGCCCTGCGCAAGGCGCGCGTCAAGGCGGTATCGGCGGTGAATGAGCTGTCCTTCGATGAGTTTCATTGCTGCAGCGCCTCCTGAATCATCGCGCGCATAATCGGGCCTGCGGCGAACGAACCGTACAAATCTGTGTTATGCACCAGCACTGCGACGGCAATCTGCGGATTGTCTGCCGGCGCGAAGCCGATAACCCAGCCGTCGATGCTGCTGTTATCGATGCCGATTTGTGCAGTACCGGTTTTTGCGGCCACAGATATGCCATTGATGGCAAGCGTCGGGTTGGCCTTGGTAACCACGCTTTCCATCATGGTGGTGAGCTTGTCTGCAATATCCTTGCTAAACGCCTCGGCCATGACCTGCGACTTGGTTTCGGAAAGCACGGTCAGATCGGAGGCGCGTACGCGATCCACCAGGGTGGGACGCATCAGCTTACCGTCATTGGCGATGGCCTGGGCGACCATTGCCATCTGCAACGGCGTGGCCGTGGTGTCGCCTTGGCCGATGGAGGCCAATGCCAGTTTGTCGGCGGTGGAACTGGACGGGAACGTCGATGCGGTGGCTGTCATCGGGGTGCCGGTGTTCTCGGTGCCGTCAATGGTAATGGTGCTGCCGAAGCCAAGCTTGGTGGCCATATCGCTGACCTTGTCTTGTCCCAGAGCCACGCCAAGCTGGGCGAAAGCGGTGTTCGAGGACCAGGTAATCGCGTCCTGCAGCGAAATCTTTCCGTCAGTGCCGTTGGCTTGGTACACGGCGTTCGGCAGCTGGGTGTTGGTGCCGGGAAGCGTGTATGAGCTGCCTGCCGGAATCTGCGTATCCGTCTGGTAATCGCCGGTTTCCAGCGCGGCGGATGCCACGATGGTCTTGAACGGGGAGCCGGGCGGGTACAGCTGTGAGATGGCGCGGTTGATCAGGGGGCTATCGCCGCCTGCCGCAAGCTCGTTGTACGTCTTGGTGGCGGCATCGGAATCATGGGTGGCCAGCTGGTTCGGATCGTAGCTGGGGGTGCTCACCATGGCAAGGATGCGGCCGGTTTTCACCTCGATGGCCACGGCGGCGCCGTCCCTGGTGCCGAGCTGGTCGTACGCGACCTGCTGGATCTTGGGGTTGATTGACGTCTCGATGGACGCGCCTTGATTGGTGCTGCCGGTCAGCATGGCCTTGGCGCGCTGCCAGATCAGCGAGTCGGCCTCGCCGCTAAGCAACATGCTGCGCGAGGCTTCCAGGCCGCGATCCGCAGTCTGGTTGATGGAGAAGAATCCGGTGACCGGTGCGTACAGCGGTCCATTCGAATAGGTGCGCTGGTACTTGAATGCGTCATTTACCGGCTCCGATTGAGCCATTACCGTGCCGTCGGAGGCCAAGATGGCACCACGATAAGCGCCCAGCTGATGGTATAGGGCGCGGGCGTTGCGAGAGTCGTTGTTCAGCGTGCTGGAGCTGATGGCCATGATGATGGTAGATGACAGGCCGAGTACCACGAACAGAGCGATGACGGCGGTAAACAGCTGGCGCAGGTATTTGTTCATGCGCGTTCACCTCCGTTGGATGTGTCGATGGGGAAGTTCGTCTGGATCTGCGGCACCGGTGGGGCAGGAGGCATGGATGGCACCTGGGGCACCGAGGGAATGACCCCGGTACGGACCGTGTACTCGGGTTCCTCAGCGGTGTTTGGAATCTGCGGGTCGTTTGCTTCCTCAGACACGTCGTGCGGCGTGGCCGAGGCTACACGCGGGCGGACAATGGGCTCGGTGGCGCGTGCGCGGGCCTTAAGCTCCTTGTTGCGCAACGCCGCAAGCGCTTCATGCTGGAAGGTATCTGAAGTCAGCTCAGGCTCCGGCTGGTTCGCTGAATTGGAAATGACGATAAGCAACGCCGCAAGAATGTAGTTGGCGATAAGACTGGAACCGCCGGCTGCCATATATGGCAGGGTCAGGCCGGTAAGCGGAATGACGAGCGTGATGCCGCCGACCACGGTGAATACCTGGAAAGCCATGGTGAACACCAGTCCGGAAGCAAGCAGCTTGCCGAAACCGTCCTTGATTTTCATAGCGACGATGAAGCCGGAAGCGATGATGATCAGGTAGAGCATCAGAATAGCCATGACGCCCACCAGGCCGAGCTCCTCGCCGAGGGAGGCGTAGATGAAATCGGAGTTGGCGAAGGTGACCAGAGATGGATGCCCCTGGCCCAGACCGGTACCGATCATGCCGCCGGATGCCAGGCCGAAAATGCCGGTGACCAGCTGCCAAGAGCCGCCGGGGGACTTGGTGTACTGTTCGTTGCTGAACGGGTGCAGCCATGCATCGACTCTCGAACCCACATGGCTGAACATGCTTGCGGCCAGCATCGCACCTGCGGCAAAGGCGATCAGACCGATGACGATCCAGCTTTTGCGGCCTGTGGACGTGTACAGCATGGCCACGAACATGGCGAAGAACATGAGCGAGGTACCCAGATCGTGTTGCACGATGAGCACTCCCATCGAGGCGATCCACACCACGATGATAGGGCCTAAGTCCTTGATGCGGGGCAGCTGCAATCCCAGCACCTTTTTACCGCCGACAGCCAGCTGATCGCGATGATCGAAGAGATAGGCGGCAAAAAAGAACGCGAGAAAAAGTTTGGCGAATTCACCGGGCTGGAAGCTGCCGAGGCCTGGAATGCGCACCCAGATACGAGCGCCGTTGATCTCTGTGCCGATAACCGGCAGCATGGGGGAAAGCAGCAGTATCAGACCTACCACCATCGACACGTAGGAAAAGCGCCTGAGAACGCGGTAATCTCGCAGGAAGACGATGATCAGCGTCGAAAGCACCAAAGCAACGTACAGCCATATGATCTGGCGCTTGGCGATATCCCATCCCTCGCTCTGATCGATGCGGGCGATCATCGTGATGCCGGTGGCGGTGAGCAGCAGTACGCACGGCATGATGGATTGGCTGGCATACGGCTGGAAGCGGGCGGTCAGCCCACAGAACACGAGGAACAGTGCGGCCGCCGCGCACAACATGATGGCGTATTGCACGGGGAATGCACCGGTGGTGCGCTGGAACATCTGGATGAACGCCAGCGCGCTGATAGCCACGGCAAGCAGGAGCAGCGCAATTTGGCGGAAACGGGTAGCGATCATTGCGATCCTCCCGTGGTGGCGTCGTCGGCTGCCCCAATGCCGGACTCGGACTTGTTGGTATTGCCGGAAGTGGACGAGTTGGATGAGCCTGACGAGTTGCTGGATGTGGACTTCTTGGCCTGCTCGCTCTCCTGCTGCTTCTTGAACTTGTTCATTTCGCTACGAATAATGCCCACATGCGATTGGGCCTCGTCCAAGGAGCCCACCGAAATACCCCGATTGAGCTGATCGCGCCAAGTCTGCGGCAGATTCGACACGGTAATCGAGGTGCTGGAAACCTCATGAGACAGCGCCAAGCCGAACAGATTAGTAGGCACGCCTTGGTAAATAGCCACTTTGCCGTTGCTGTTGCCGACGTAATACCGGGTCTGGCTCCACATGTACGTGCCGGTGCCGGCACCGAACAGCACCGCCACAGCCAGAAGAATGGCGATGACTATGGCCAATCGGTTCCGCTGATGCTTGGCACGTGTGGCTTTCTTCTGCTCCACATGCTCGTTCCTGATGGCCTTGGCCACCTCGGGATCGTTCGGGTCCGCGGAAAGACGGCCGTCAGGCTTTTGCACTACCGGAATTTCGCCAGTATCCGGGTTATCGCGCTCGCCGGTCTCCTCGCGGACGGCGGAGGGCTGCACCACACGGGTGGTGGATGGCTCGGCGCTGGCTGGCGCTGCATCGTTATGTTGCGTGTCCGCTGGCTGCATCAGTGCCGCAGCGCGTTTGGCGGGCGAATGATCGTCCCTCAGCGCGGGGGCAGTGGCCACCGGTTCGTTGACGATATCGGCAATCGGCTCCAGGTTGCGGCTGGCTGCGCCGCCCACCAGCGGGGTCTGATGTGGCAGATCGAAGGCGTCGGCATCCAAAGCCAGCGTGGCGTCCGCAATCACGGCGGTGACGTTGTCGGTGCTGCCGGCGCGTAGGGCCATCTGCACCAAGCGTTGCGCGCATTCGCCTTGATCGGCCAATGCGGTCATCGTCTCTTTGATGGTGGAGTCTTCCAGTACGCCGCACAGGCCGTCGGAGCACAGAAGCCAGCGATCCGCGGGGTGGGCCTTGCGAATGGAGATGTCCGGGTGCGGGTCGATGTCGAAATCACCGAGCACGCGCATAACGACATTGCGTTGCGGATGGTTCTTGGCCTCCGCAGGTGTGATGCGGCCGGTGTCGATCAGGTGCTGAACATAGCTGTGATCGCAGGTAATGCGGCTCAGGTGACCGTCGCGCAGCAGGTATGCGCGGGAATCGCCGATATGCGCCACTACCCAGTAGCCGGCGACCAATGCCACTGCAGTGACGGTGGTACCCATGCCGGCGAGCTTGCGTTCGCGCTTGGCTTTGCCGACGATGGCGTCATGCGCGGCCATAACGGAGGTTTCCATCATGCGGGAGATGACCTCGACATCACCGCCGGTATCGTCCTGCTCAATATGAGCCAGAGACCGGATGGCGATGGAAGATGCCGTGTCGCCGCCGGCATGACCGCCCATACCATCGCAAATGGCGATCAGATGCTCGCCGGCGAAGGAGGAATCCTGATTGTTCGCACGCACGGTGCCCACGTCGGACACAGTGGTGGAATACAGGAACAGCGGTTGTGAAGCGGCGGAATTAGGCATGCGGCTACCTCAGTTCAAAGGTTGTGGCGCCGATGCGCACGGGGACGCGAGCGGGCAGAATGGTGGGCTGGCTGATGCGCTGCTGATTGACCACGGTGCCGTTGGTAGAGTTCAGATCTTCAATAGCCCACTGGCCGGAACTGGGATCGCGATAGACGCGGGCGTGGTGGGAAGACACGAATTCGTCGTCTAAGACCACGGTATTTGACGCGGCGCGGCCCAAGCCGATTTCGGCTCCGGTGAGTGGCACGGAACTGCCGGCCAGCGGGCCGTCAATAATCACCAGCAAAGTGGGGTTGACGTTTCCGGAGGCAACCGGCGCGCTGGACGAAGTGGCACGGGAGACCGGTGCTTGCGGCGCCTCGGCCTTCTCCTTGTGCATCTCTCGTTCGCGGCGACGGCGAGAACGAGACGGGCGCGGGCTGAACGTCTCGATGTCTTTGTGCAACGAACGTACCGCCAGCCATATGAAAACCCACAGTAGGATGAGGAATCCATACTTGAGCAGGGCGAATGTCAGTTCGGTCATAGATAGATGACTTTCGGGCGGGGCGCTCGACTACTCCTGCGCTTGCGCGGAGGCCCAGTACAGGATGCGCGTGCGGCCGATGGTGATGGTGTTGCCGTCGAGCAGCGTGGCGGCGGGAACCTGATGGCCTTCCACGTATGTGCCGTTGGTGGAACCAAGATCGCGCGCGATTACGCCGTTGTCCGTGATGTCGATTTCCAGATGCTTGCGGGAGATGCCCGGATCATCGATGACGATGTCGCAGCCGGAGCCGCGGCCGATCATCGTCTTGTCTTTGGTGAGCAGGTACTGGTTGCCGTTGACCTCGAGCACGGGGCTGTCTTCGGTCTGGGTGTCTGTGGTGACAGGCACGGCGTTGCCCTGCACGGATTCGGAGGCGAGGTTGAAATTGCCCTTGGACAGATCCAGGTCTTCTTCAAAGATCACTACGACCGGGCCCACGAAGGCATAATGCTGGCTCTTGGCGTACTCGGTGAGGTTGTCGGCAAGCTCGTTGGCCAAAGTTTCGCTGCCCCATGCTTCGATGCGGTCGAAGTCCGGAGTGCTCAGCTTAAAACGGTATTCATTCGGGGCCACCGTGCGGTCACGGCCCACAGGCATGGCTTCGGCATCAATTTCACGCTCCAGCGCACTGGAGAGGTCGACAGGCTGCAGGTCTTTGGAGCCGAATTTGGCGAATACTCCGTTGACTGCACCCTCCACGCTTTTTTCAAAACGGTCGAGAACGCTCATAGTCCTCCCTTTCTAATCTTCACCTATCCTACGCGGCTGTAGGAATATGGGGGGTAAAAACAGGCCCGTTTGCCGGCGATGAGTGCAAAATTTCCAAAAAATAGACAGGAAAAGAGGGCGTGATGTGTCGTTTGGCACATCTCAGTGGGGTGGAACAGCCAGTTCGTGGCGGGTGCGCCCCACTACTGGCCTCTCAGCGGTGCAAAATATCCAGATGCTGGCGGTTTTGCCCTGCTGGGGAGCTGCCAGTGGGGCAAAACCACCAGTTCGTGGTGTATTGGCTTCGCTGAAAGCGTCTCAGTGGGGCAAATCTTCCAGTATCTGGTAAGACGTCTCCACTGAGGGCTTGCTGATGGGGTCAACTTGCCATGTACTGGCAGAATCGCCCCACTGAGTATGTTTCAGTGGTGCGGAACAGCCAGTTCATGGCGGTTTTGCCCCACTGGAGGGGATTAGGACAGCGCCTCGCGTAGGAAGTCGCGCTGGAGCGTGAGCAGATTCTCGGCCACCGTTTCGTCGTTGGTCATATGGGTGATGCCCGTCAGCGGCAGGAAGGTATGCGGACGGCCTGCTGCCATCAAGGCTTGCGAGAGACGCAGGCTGTGGGCGATGGTGACGTTGTCGTCGGCAAAGCCGTGGATGAGCATCAGTGGGCGTGTGAGCTTCGGCGCGTCCTGAACGATGCCGTTGCGGTAATACACGTCCGGGTCGAGGCCCAGATAACGCTCGGTGTAGTGCGTGTCGTACAGCGTCCAGTCGGTGGGCGGGGCACCGGCGCAGGCGGCCTTGAACACGTCGGGTGCGTCCAGCACGGCCAACGCGGAGAGGAATCCTCCGTAGGACCAGCCGATCATGCACACCTTATCGAGGTCGGGCATAGGAATTGCCTCCCGCTTGCGGGAGGTGGCGCAAGGCGCCGATGGACGGTTCTCAGCCTTGGCTAAATCGCCCTCGGTCAACTGCGTCGAGAGTCCCCGTTCGGCGTTCAGCTTGGCGATGGCTTCGGGCAGAGCGTTGACGGCCTCGACCTGATCGGCCAACGTCACGTCCTTCATGTCTTCGAAGATTTCGCGATCCCAAGCCGGGCCGCGACCGGTGGTGCCGCGATTGTCTGCGGTAACCACCAGGAAGCCTTGATCGGCCCACCACTGGCTTTCCCAGTAGAACGACTGCGAGGCGATGACCTGCTGGAATCCTGGGCCGCCGTACGGCTTCATCAGCACCGGCAGCTTATCGGCGTGCGCGTAAGGGCTTTCGGGGCTTGGCGCGATAATCGCCGTGTACATCTGGTGCTCGCCGAGGCGTGTAAAGGTGACGTTCGGCGTGAATCCGGGTTCGGCAGCGGTGCTGGCGATAGTGGCTTCTGCTGGTCCTTCTCCCTGGGAGGAACTGTCGGCCGTAGGGAGATTGAGCGGAGTCTCGGTCGTCACCGGTGCGCTCCCCTCAGTTCGCTTCGCGGCCAGCTCCCCTCGGAGAGGGGAGCCAAGGATGTGGAACATCTGAGCATTGGCATGGGTCATGTCGCGACCGGAAACGACCATGCCGTGCTCGGCGTGCGAGGCGGTCCACTGGCCAGGCACAGTGGTCACGGGTGTGATATCGCCGCTGTAATTGATGCTCACCACGTCGAAGCTTCGAGCATCATGCCCACCAATCATGGACGCGATGGACTCGTCGGATGCGCCAGCACCGTTGGTGGTGCCGTCGTCATCGCTGGACTCGGCCCATGCGGACGGCACCTTGGGGGCGATCTCCGGCGCGCGCTGCACTACAGCCAGCACGTCGGTATCAGTCACATCGAGCACAGTGCGCACATTCCAGCCGGCGGGCGTGAACGGCCGGCCATCCACGGTCAGACGGTTGGTATCGGTGCCCATGTCGTTCAACGAGCACACCAGACGGCCATCTGTCGTGTAGGCGGGCGTGCCATGAATCAGATCGATCCATTGCTCATTCGCATGCTCCTCAAGTACGCGGGTGGCGCCGAGCGTCGGGGCGGACGATGCAAATGAAGAGGTCTCGCCGATTTCGTTGTCGCCGCCGAACTCCACGACATCAGTTTCCACAATCCTCTCGCTCTGATCGGCACTGGCTGCCTGAGCCCAAGTGGCGGCAACGTCATCGCTCAGCGCCTCCGGCTCTTCGGCGGTCTCAACCGCCACCTCGAGCACCTGATCGCGGGTCTGGCGGCGGTTCTGCACCAGCACCAGAGGATCATGGCCGCGCTGCCAATTCACGGCAGCCACATATTCGTAGGCTTCGCGATCCCATGCCACATCAGCATTGCCGGTGATGCCGGCGTATCGGTGGTTCTCATCGAACGCAAGGCTGATTACGGTCAGATACACATCGGCATTGCGGGTCAGCGCGCGCGGGTAGCGGCGACCGGTGGCAGCGGTCTCGGGATTGGCCGGATCGCTGATGTACCAGGTCGGTTCATCGGCGGTATCAAAGGACTCGAATAGCACATGCTGCGAATCCGGCGACCACCAGAAACCGTCATAGCGATCCATCTCTTCGCCGGCCACAAACTCGGCCAAACCAATCTTCCAGGTGTTTTCAGCTGGGTTGCCGTCCTCGTCCTCCACACTTACGCCGTAGATGGCGGTGATACGGTCGGTGAGCGGCTGGTCGCCGTCCTCCTCATCGCCGTACAGGCCCTCACTCAGCGCGGATTCCTCGGCATCTGCCTCTACTTCAACGCCGTTGTCTAGCTCACCTTCGGGCACTTCGAACGGTTCACCCTCAGCCGGCCAATCGCCAATGTCGACCAGCATCAAGTAGGTGCCGGTGGTGTACAGCACATGCTCGCCGTCTGGGGCGATGCGCGGGTTGAGCACCGGCGTATACATTGCCGGATCCTCGTCCAGCCATTCGTCGGCCAGCTCGCGGGTGCGACTGGTCGGCGCGCCAGTTGCAGCATCGTTGCCAATCTCCGTCAGAAACAGCCGACCATTGATGGTGAACACCACGCGATCACCATCGGCGTCAACGGAATAGCTCACGATGCCAGTGCCGCCTTCACGGGCACGTTCGCGGCGTGCTTTCTCCTCGGCCGGCACATTTTCGCTATCAGCGGTAGCGCCCAGTAGCTCACGCGGATCGGTCAGCTTGGTTTCGTGATGCTCGCTCGAGTCATCAAACCAACTCAGCCACAATGCGGTGACGAGATCCTCGGGGCCGTCGGAGCGCAGGAACAGCGCTCGCGAACCGTCGCCTATGGTTTGCGCGGAACGCGGGGCTCCGCAGGTGAAGCGCAGCGTACGTGCCCTGCGACGAGGCAGATTGGCGATTGCATCGGTAACATCATTGGTTTCGCTCATGCTTCCAACCTACGCGCTTGTACGGTCAGGGGGAGTTGCTGCCGGCAACGAAGCAATACATCGGTTCGTTCACAATTTTGCCTTGCTGGCGGCTTCTCAGTGAGGCATTTTGTCGACTAGCTCGAGGTTTTACCTCGCTAACGGCCTCTCAGTGAGGCAAATCATCGACTGGTCCGAGGTTTTGCCCCCGCAACAGGTGGTGGGCGATAAGAATCCGCTCCGGCAGGCTTGCTGGCCGTAAGATAGTGGACATGCAGGTGACGATGATCGACGAAAACAAGTACGCCGAAACGATGACGGACGTGGTGCTGCCCGCCCTCGAGCAATGCCGAGATGAAGGCTGGTACGATCCGTCCGCTGCCGAGCGATCGGCTGGTATTGAGCCGCTTTCCGGCATTATGGATACAGGCGGACGCTCTGGTCAACTGCACTACTTGTGCTACGACTCGGCCAAGTTCGACGCAATTCGCGAGCAAGGCGCCACCGCCACCTTCCGCGGGGCCATCGTCATCAGCCACGGGTTCACTGAGTTCGCGGAAAAATATGACGAGCTGGTCTGGTACTTCCTGCTTGCCGGCTATTCGGTATGTGTGCTCGAGCATCGTGGACACGGCAAATCTTCCCGCGACGTCGAGAACCCATGCATGGTGTGGATCGATGATTGGCGCCGATATGTGGCCGATTTGGCCGGCTTCGCCGAAACCATCGGCCAGCAGTACGCGGCCGGCATGCCGCTGAACCTGTTCTGCCACTCGATGGGCGGCGGCATCGGCGCACTGGTGCTTGAGCGGTATCCGACCTTGTTCGACAAGGCGGTGCTCTCCGCCCCGATGATCGCCCCCGCCACTGGTATGCCGTTGGGCGTGGCCCGTGTGCTGGTCGGCGCGCTGTGCGGTCTGGGGTTCGGCGAAAAGCGCGTGTTCGGACAGTCCGACTTCACCCCGGAATTCTCCATGGAAGGCAACGAGGGCGCCTCCGAGGCGCGTGAACGCTGGTATTTCAAACTGCGTTGCGAGAACCGTGAGTATCAGACCTATTGTGCGGCCTTCGAATGGGTGCGGCAGGCGCTGAAGATGAACCGGGCTGTGCTCAGCCCCACCGCCTGCGCCGAAGTGGAGACGCCAGTGCTGCTGTTCCAGTCCGGACGCGATATCTGGGTGCTCAACAATCCGCAGAACCGTTTCGTCCAACTGGTCAAGGACGGCGGCGGCGAGGCGGACATGGTGCGTTACCCTGAATCGCTGCATGAGATTTTTTCGATGCCGAACGCCATCTACAAGCCGTACCTCGAGAGAATCCTGAGCTTCTACGACGATCCGATGATTGCCAGCGCCACGTACTGATTGAGTGGAATATATCAGAATTTCACTGTGGGTAAAACTCCGGAATGATTGCCGCGCTCTGGAATTGGGTGAAGTGAAGGTCAAAGGTTGAGAGCCCGGGAGGGTTCCGGAACCGGCCGCGATAACCGCTGCCAGCCCCGCGATACGGGTTGACGGCTGGTAGCCAAGCCGATTCTCTCCTAATCAAGGAGTACCGATTATGGCAATGTTTCCGACTTTGATGAATGACACTATGTTCTCGGATCTGTTCGATGACCCGTTCTTTGAGGGTTGGCGCAACACGAACAACGCGATGAGCGCTGCAATGCCTGCCAACATGATGACCACCGATGTGCGCGAGACCGATAAGGGCTACGACGTCGACATCGATATGCCTGGGTTCAAGAAGGACGACATCAACCTTGAGTTGAACAACGGCTATCTGACCGTGTCCGCGTCTCGCAGCAGCGAGCATGAAGACAAGGATCCGGCTGCTGAAGGTAAGGACTCGGATGAGCAGTGCGCTTGCGCGTCCGATTCCGGCAAGTGGCTGCGCCGCGAACGCTACATGGGTTCGTGCTCTCGTAGCTTCTATGTCGGCGATGACGTGAAGGAATCCGACATCCACGCCAGCTACCAGAACGGCACGCTGTGCGTCCAGGTGCCGAAGATGCAGGCTCAGCCGCAGGTTGAGGCCAAGCATCAGATCGCAATTGAGGGCTGATTGAGATTGTTGCGCTCAGTCTCTCTTGAAGCTTAGCTTCGTAGTGTGCTTGCCCGGTGTCCAGCATCGGGCTTGTTGCCCCCCTCTGACGAGGAGGCTGTCAGCGAAGCTGACTGGGGGAGAGATTAGCGCAATCGATTGCAAACTAGACTCTGTTCCCTGCGCTGTCTGTCCTACGCTTTCAACACCGACTATTGTGACAGACGGCGGGAAACATAGCCAATACGAATGCCGGATAGGGTGTATGCCCTACCCGGCATTTTGCTGTTTTGAGCACCCTGTTTTGCCATGTTCTTATTCCGGTCGTGTGCCGTTCTGCCACTGTACATATCCGATGGGTAGAGTGACTTCGAAACGAGGCAAGAGAGGACATGCATATGGCAGACGACGCGCGCAACGCAAGCGGCACACCGGCACCGACGGCAAGTCATGCCGGCCATTCCGGCGGACATGTTGTTTCCTCCCGTGCCACTGCGGTCGGCCTGATGGCAATTGTGCTGTGGAGTTTCATGGCCGGAACGGTGCGCATCGTCGCCGAAAGCTTCGGCGCCACGCTCGGATCGGCCCTGATATATACGGTCGGCGGTGTTCTGCTGCTGGTGTTCCGCCGCCCGGCGCCAATCCGTGAGTTCCCCAAGAAGTATCTGATTATCGGTGGCCTGCTGTTTGTGTTTTATGAATCGTCGATTTCGCTTTCGCTCGGTTTGGCCTCTACGGCCGCTTCGTCGGTGGAAGTGAGTCTGGTCAACTACCTATGGCCCACGATGATGGTGCTTCTGGCGGCGGGCGTATCCCGTCGCAGGCATGCGGTGTGGAAGGTGCTGCCGGGCGCGATCGTGGCCACGGTTGGCGTCGCGCTGGCGGTTGGCGGTAATTCCGGGCTTGACTGGCAGGCAGCCGCTGGACACATAGCTGATAATCCGCTGCCGTATGTGTTGGCTTTTGCGGGCGCGCTCGCATGGTCGGTGTATGCGGTGTTCACGCCGGCCTGGTCACATGGAGTGGATGGCACTTCGGTGTTCTTCCCGTGTGTAGCCGTGGCATTGTGGATTATCCATTTTGCTTCCGGGCAGGGCTGGCCTGCAGAGCCGCCGAGTCTGGTCGCATGGCTGTTCGTCTTCATTGCGGCTGCCGCAATCGGCGGTGGCTATGCCTGCTGGGGCTACGGCATTCTGCACGGCTCGATGGAGCGGCTGGCCATCGCCTCCTATGCCACGCCGGTGCTCTCCACTGGGGCCAGTGCGGTGCTATTGGGATTGGCGTTATCGTTGCCGTTCTGGTGCGGTGCGTTGCTGGTGGCCGCTGGTTCGGTGCTGAACTATCTGGTCAGCGCGCGTCGCTCAGACCCCACCACGTAGTGAAATCTCCACCACGATGTGAATTGCCCACCACGAGGCGTCTCAAAACGGCTTAATTCCGCGAATCATCAAATCCCGCTCACCGCGTGGTGGGCTTTTTACTACGCGGTGGGAGGTTCACCGCGTAGTGGAATTAACCATAATCACTTGCCCCGGCGCTCGGACGGGCGGCGGATCGGGTCAAGCAGGGCGTCCGGATTGGAAATGCCGAACATGCTGCGTCCGCTGGTGGATTCAGGGTGCTTGGCGAGGATGGCCAGAGAAATCGCACCCGGAACCAGAATGATTACGGACAGGGCGGCCAATCCCCAGTTCACAAAAAAATCCGAGGCACAGTACGATAATCACTAGAACCGCCACGGTGCCGATGATGGTCAACCATGCCTGATGCGGGTTGGAGACGCGGGTCTAGTAAGCGTTTTTGGCCGCAGCGGAGCTGGCCTTGGAGGGCTTGCTGGCGGAAGCCGGGCGTTGTTCGTTCGCGTTCGTTATACCTGCCAGCATATGCCCTGACGTCTGATGATGCGTTCCGGACAAAGTCTGAATAAAGGTTGAGAACTCTCGGGATGTTCTGTGAAATCCGACACTCTTCCCTGAATTGCGCGATAGGCTTACATGAGCTCTTGGGAAGCGTGGGGGTGAAGGTATGAGGAACTCCGTCTGGAAGACGTTGATGGAGCTGTCGCTGATTCGGGGAATCGTTCCTCAGACCGTATTCGGCGTGACCGCAGTGGCGGCACTCGTATTGCTGATCGGATTGGTTGTGGGCAAGCGGAACCGTGCGCATCGCATGCACCCGCTAATCGTGTCGTTGATCGTCGCCGTGGCCGCCGGTGCTGTAGGCCTGTTGGCGGCATGGTTGGTATCCGACGTGTTCATGGCATTCGAGGTCTCGCTCGGCTGGCCGGTGATCTTTACCATCGCCGGCGGCATCGCGGCGGTCGGCTTCGTAATTGCCTCAGCTGTGATCGTCCAAGGACTGCGTCGCGTCGTCGCCATCATTCTGGTGCCGTTGATACTGGTCTCCACGGCACTCGGCGTGGATTCGATCTATGGCGAATACCAGACCATTGGCAACCTCGTCGGCTATTCGCCATATGCTTCGCTGAGCTCGGTCAAAGTGCACGAATCCGCGATGAGCGTGGACCAATGGCGTAAGCGTGCCCAGCGCAACGATTTGCCCGACATGCCGCAAACCGGCAAGGTGCTTACTGTCACCATTCCCAATACGAAATCGAACTTCGCCGCGCGCCCGGCAATGATCTATCTGCCGCCCGCCGCGCTTAGCGAGATGCCTCCGACGTTGCCGGTTATGGAACTGATGGCCGGGCAGCCGGGCAGCCCGAGCCGCCTTATCGACGCGGGCAACATCGCGGCAATGATGGACTCGTATGCGGCCAAGCATGACGGTCTGGCGCCAATCGTGATTGTGCCCGACCAGAATGGTGAGGCGTCGCATAACAGCCTGTGTGCCGACACCACCCAAGGCAATGCCGAGACCTATCTCACCAAGGATGTGGTCGTGTGGGCCAAGAGGAATCTGCCTGTGGCCAAGTCGGCGAAGATGTGGGCGATTGGCGGCTTCTCGCAGGGTGGCACCTGCACCACGCAGCTCGGCCCGCGTCATCCTGAGTTGTACGGCGCGATGCTGCCGGTGGACGGTGAGCTCAAGCCGACGAATGGTACGGTCGCCAAGATGGTCAAGGAGTATTTCGCCGGTGACCAGTCCGCTTATGATGCACAGGTGCCGGTCAATGTGATTGCCGCCACCGGCTCATCGGACCAGGCGCTGTTCTCCGGCGCGGGGGAACGGGATAAAGAGTCGATACATAATATGCGTCTGATTGCCCAAGCCGCACGCAAAGTCGGCATGGACGTCACCGAACTGGTCGTGCCGGATACCGGACATGACTGGCATGCGGTGCAAGCCGTCTGGCAGGCCGGGCTTGACTGGTTCGGCGAACGAACCGGATTGGGTGAGATGCCGCAACCGTTGAAGGACTATAACCAAGTGGAGGTGTTGCAATGAGCGACGAACAGCAGTATGAGGGCGGCAGGAAGCCGCAGACCTCGCATGCGTCCAAGTCTCATGCGCCGAAATCCAGCCATGTTGCGGACAGCTGGCGTGAACTGGCCGAGGACGCGCGGCAGTGGGCGGATGGCCATAGGCTGGCCGTTGTGGCCACGACGGTGCTGGTCGTGCTGAACTTGGTGGTATGGCTGGTGGCCGCCATGGCCAGATTCGCGTTCCCATTGCGCCTAGACACCAGTATGGCCGAGTTCGATCTCGGCAAACTGGTGTGCTCGTTGTTCCTGGCGCGCGGCGTGATCCAGCTCATCATTGATGCCGTGCTGTGGCTCGTCATGTTCTCCATCGCCGAGCCATGGCTGGGTCGCACCCGCACCGTTGCTGCTGCGCTCGCCTGCGCTGCTGCAGGCGCGCTTATCGGCCTTGGCCTGTGCGCGGCGGCCGGTTGGCTGTTCCAGGATTCCCGGTTCGTCTCCCGCATGCAGTTTGCCCTGAGCCCGCTGGTGCTGCCGGTCGGCGCATTGATGGCGGCCAGCGCCTTCTGTGGCCACCTGTGGCGGCGGCGTATCCGGCTCATCGGATATGTGGCGATTCTGGTCGCGCTGCTCTACAGCGGCAACCCCGGCGACTACTGCATTCTCGCCGCCGCATTGCTCGGTCACATCGCCGGCCGTGTGATGGCCGGTCCACCCGCGCACACCGAAACCGGCTGGCACTGGCTGCGTAGCACTTCATTCGAAGCGCGTCGCATGTTCGCCGCCATCGCCGTGGTGCTGGCGCTGGGGCCGGTCATTTCCATCACCTCGCATAATCATGCCGGGCCGTTGAGCACGGTCGGCCTACTGATGAGCCCGGCTTCCGTCGACAACGGCACCTTGGCCAAATGCTTGGCCGGAGCCACGCACAGCGGTTGCTTCCTGCAATTCGACCTGTTGCGTGCTTCGATGCCTGGCGCGGTTCTGCGCTCGCTGCTGCCCACAGCCGTGACCTTGGTGCTGGCATGGGGCCTGTATCGCGGTCGCCGGTTTGCGGCCATCTGCGCTGTGGCCATCAACCTGTTCACTGCGGGCGTCGCCATTGCCTATTATCTGGTCGTGCCGCTGAGCTTTGCACCGAACGGTATGACGTCCTTGCTGCAGCATGGCGCGATTACCGCTTGCGTGGCGAATGCTCTGCCACCGTTGATTTTTGCCGTCGCCTTGGCTGCGATGCTGAAGCATTTCCCGATTCGTGTCGGCTGGCGCCGGCTGATCGGCGGCGTCGGTGTAATCGTGCTGGCCTTACTGGCCTGCGCCGCCGTGTACCTTATGTACGGCATCGCTCAGCCGGACGCGTTTGCGCCTCGGGCCACGGCGTCGTCGCTGTTGGCCGAACTGCCGGGACGGTTCCTGCCCATCGGGTTCCTGAGCCATATGAAGTTGTCGTTCGTGCCGCGTACGCCATTGGCGTCCGTGGTGTATCAGGGCGTTGGCTTGGTGTTCTGGATCGTGGTGCTGGCCGTGGTGATGCGTTGGATGAGCGACGTCAGTGAGTCGAATGAACGGGCGCAGGCCCGTGCCGAACGGCTGGTTGAGACCGGCGGCGAATCGATGAGCTTCATGACCACGTGGGAAGGCAACGACTATTGGCTGTCGCCCACGGGCAAATCGGCCGTGGCATACCGTGTACTCAACGGTATTGCGTTGACCTGCACTGGGCCATTTGGCGATCCGGCGGAGTGGATGGACGATCTGACCGGATTCACGCAGTATTGCGTGGAACGGTCGTGGTCGCCGGTGTTCTACAGTGTGCATCGCGAGCAGCGTGATGCGCTGCTGGCTGAGGGATGGAACTCGATTGAGGTCGGTAGTGAAATGGTTGTGGACCCGCGTGTGTGGAAGACCACCGGCAAGAAATGGCAGGACGTGCGTACCGCCATCAACAAAGCCAAGCGCGACGGCATCACCGATGTGCAGTCCACGTTCCTGGAATCGCCGCTGGAAGTGCGTGAGCAGATTGAGGACATCTCCGAGGAATGGGCACAGCTCAAGGCTTTGCCGGAGATGAAGTTTACGTTGGGCGGTGTCGAGGAACTGCGTGACCCGCGCGTGCGTCTTCTGTATGCCGTCGATGCGGATGGGCGTGTGCTGGGCGTCACCAGCTGGCTGCCCACATGGCGTGATGGGCGCGTGGTCGGTTGGACACTGGACTTCATGCGGCATCGTACCGACAGTCCTAACGGCATCATGGAGTTCCTGATTGCGCGTATGGCCGAGCGTCTGCGTGATGAGGGGGCTGCGGATCCGGAGCGTGCCGCAGAATTCATGAGTTTGTCCGCGGCTCCGTTGGCCGGTATGAACCCCGAGCGGGACAATGCCGGCGAAGGTGGTGCGCCGGCCGGGGAAGGCACACAGGTGCTCCAGCATGCGCTGCAGATCGTGGCCGATTGGATGGAGCCGGCGTACGGCTTCCATTCGTTGTTCAACTTCAAGCGCAAGTTCCAGCCCACCGAGGCACCGGTCTACGTGTGCTACCCGGACCCGGCGGCATTGCCCCAGATCGGGCTGGCCGTGGTGCGCGCCTACGTGCCCAGCGTGACGCCCGCCGAAGTGGCCGGCATGCTCAGCACGCTGCGGTCGTAGGGTGTGGGGCGTACGGACCCTGACAATTGTGTTCGCGGTTGAGGCTCTAGGCCGTTTGCCTGTTCGTTTACGTACGGACCGGAGACTGGCCGATTCGAGCCCAAGATGGGGCTATCTGCTTTCAAAGAGGTACCTTCAGCTTCTTGCGGATAGCTAACTGCCTTCGGAGGGGTACCTGAACCCTGAAATCCCAAGTATGAGCGTTGCAATGACGGCGTTTGTACTCGGGATTTCCCATATTCGGTACCCCTTTGGACGGAGATAGCATTCCGCGGAAGCCCGAATATACCTCTTTGAACGGAGAAACCCCAGCTAGGGGGCATAGAAGTCGCTATCTCCGTTTCAAGGGGCTGATTCGGCCTGCTTCGGAGGTCTACTCTCGTTTCGAGGGGCTGATGCCGAAGTATTCACGCTCCGAAACTGGCGGAATGGCGTTGGCGCAGATGGGTTTCTACATGCGTTCTAGTGGATGACTAGCCCCTTGAAACGAAAGTAGACCTCCGGCGGAGGCCGAATCAGCCCCTCGAAAGCGTTTTTGCCGTTGCGGAGATTTTCCAGCCGTACCGTGAACCGTCTCAACGGTGTAACGTGGGACGCATGAGCGAACTTACCGAACATAATGACGGCAACACGCAGGTCGCATACTTCGCCGGTGGCTGCTTCTGGGGGCTGGAGCGCTACTTCCAGAACGTCGACGGTGTCACGGACACCACGGTTGGCTACGCGCAATCCACGGTCGAATCGCCGACCTACGAGCAGGTGTGCGCGGGCGGCACGGATGCAGCTGAAACCGTGCAGGTTACTTTCGACCCAGCACGGGTAAGCCTGCGGACACTGGCATTGCTGTTCTTGGAAGTCATCGACCCGTTCTCGGTGGATCAGCAGGGCGAGGACCGCGGCCGGCAATACCGCACCGGCATGTTCTACACGGACGAGACGCAGCGTGCCGTGTACGTGGCGGCCTTGGAGCAGCTGGTCGACCGTCAGCCGCAGCGCCCGGCCGTGTTGGTCGAGCCGTTGCGTAATTTCTATCCGGCTGAGGCCCACCATCAGGATTATCTGGTGAACAACCCCGGCGGCTACTGCCATGTGCCGATTGCGGCGATTGCGAATGTGAAGCGTCGTCAGAAGTATGTGGAGCGGATTTGGGATCTGACGCTGGAACAGTTTGCGGTCACGCAGAACGCCGCCACCGAACGCCCGTTCGTCAACGAGTATGACGAGGAGTTCGAGCCCGGCATTTACGTGGACATCGTCAGCGGCGAGCCGTTGTTCTCTTCGCGGGATAAGTTCGACTCCGGCTGCGGCTGGCCCGCGTTTTCCCGGCCGATTGCCGCCTCGCTGCTGACCGAGCATGAGGATCACCGCATTCCGGGCCGCGACCGCATTGAAGTGCGTACGTCGGACACGCAGATTCATTTGGGCCACGTGTTCACCGACGGGCCGGCCGATCGCGGCGGCCTGCGCTACTGTATGAATTCCGCCGCGCTGCGATTCGTGCCGCGCTCGCGCATGGCTGAGGAAGGCTACGGCGACTGGGTTCCGGTTGTGGATGGGGAAGCTGACGGTCCGGTCGGGAAGACCGATCAGCCTGGGGCAGCTCACGAACGGTAAGCCGCGACTGCACGAGCTGCATGAGATGTGGCATTTTGCTGAATATAAGCGCCGAAAGGACCGGACAGCAACATGAGCATGGAGAACATTGCGGGCGCTCGCAAACCTGCCAAGCGTGAGGATGAGCGGACGGTTGCCGGTGAGCATCGTATGATGCGTCGCGCGGACCGTGAGGTGACCGACCCCGAGCAGATCGCCGCGATTATCGCCGCTTGCGACATCGTCGAAGTGGCATATGCGGATGCTGAGGGCCTGACCATCGTGCCGTTGAATTTCGGATTTGATTATGAGTATGACGAGGCCGATGGTGCTGCCGCAACAGCCTTGGTGAACGGTGCTGAGACGGTCGGCAGCACGGAAGTCGTGGCAGCCGATGAGGTGGGGTGCCCCGGCAAACTGACGCTCTGGTTCCATTCCGCGCCGCACGGCCGCAAGCTCGACGCGATTCGCGCCGCCGCCGATGGCCGTTTGCCTGTGGCCTTCACCATGCAGGCCGACTGCGAGGTGGTGGCTGGCCGCACCACGTGCAATTGGGGCGAGGCGTTCAAGTCAATCGTCGGCAATGGCACGGCGTCACTGGTCGAGGATCTGGATGAATGCCGCCACGGCTTGCAGACGCTGATGGCGCAGCAGGCGCATATGCCGAATGTGGAATTCACTGATGCGCAGGTCCGCAGCATCACGGTGTGGAAGATTGAGTCCGACTACTTCACCACCAAAGTCCGCACCAAGCCCGCGCCGCGTGGGAGCGCTGCGGCGGCTACGACGAGTCGATGCGCAGCGACACCACCGCCAGCCAAGCCTTCATGACCCACCCCACCTACGGCGACGGCGGAATGGCCGCCGCCGTACGGTTGAGGAGTTAGATTCGGCTTACGGTCGGACCGACTCCTTTGTTGTTATAGAAGCGAGGTATTCTGCAAGGCCTGGTGCAACATATGTATCCCAGTAGTCTATCACCATTGGGTCCATATAGTCTTTTTCTGTTTTTCTCTTCTTTCTCATCTGCACAGCATCCTCGAATTGCGGCTGATCGAATCGTTTGACCAATTCTTCCCCTTTGATTTCACGTGATTTATTTATATGGTCAATAAGGTGATTGAATAAATCGATAAGATATAAGTACGTCCTCTTGTTTAGTTCAATGCTTTTCTCGGAATTCGTAAGGAATGAAAACTCACTTTTCCCATTAGTTAAGTATTGCGGTATGTCCTCATATCTGAGACCAATGATTTTGTAATCTTCAATTCCGCGTGTAGCCCATCCGGCTCCCGCCTCAAAAAGGCAGAATTCACTTTTCTTAAATAACGGAGTTGCAAGATAGACAATTAAACTTTTATCATCAACTATATTATTCTTAATTTGTGTTGATAGGCTTGTAATATCGTTATATTTCTCTGTGTTATCATCGGCAGAAGTGTAAAAGAAGTCAGTCTTCCTTGCTCCTCTTTGCTCTAGCAATTTATAAATGAAATTTGTGAAACGTGCATCATCGCTTTTATGGGAAAGAAAAATTTTATAATTTTGCTTTGCTTCGACTTCCCCTTTCAGCTGCATTGCCATCATTCCTTTTACTTCAATCTTTGTCTTGCTTGGAATGTCAGGGATTTCATCTATGTATTCGCCGTAGTCTCTCACGGCTATATCTTTTGCGCGTTTTACCGTTTCTGTAATATCTTGACGCAGTGATTTTGATATCTCATTTCTCCGAGTTATTAGGCTTCTCACCAATGGACGTAGAATACTTACGAGTAAGCGCCAACGGCCGTCTAACTGGTTGTACCCTTGTCTACTGGAGGTTGCGATATCGGGCAAAAGATCGTCGTCAAGCAGGTCGAAACTAATTTCTCCCTCTATGTAATTTGTGAATGCTTGTGTAATTCCTAAGGTGTCGAGTACGTTCGAGACGGCGAGTTTGTTTCTTACATACAATCGAATCTGTGCAGGATTGTAGTTCTTATTTTTCCTGAAGTTTGAATCGTTCTGTTGAGCTTGTGAATTATTTAACGTTGAATGAAATCCGATCCATCCAGTTAATTGATATGGTATCTTAGCAATTCCATCAACTATCTTTACGTCCTGACGCAGGCGTAAAATTTTTGCATCGAGGAATTCTGATGAAATTTCGTATATTCCTTGATATGAGGGCCTATCTTTTACTTTTACTGAGGAAAAAGAACTAACCTGAACCTTTGTTTGCTTTGATTCATCAGAATTCGGGTAAGGAATGAGAACGGTAGAGCCATGTTCCTTAATTTCGCGAATTTCTTTGGGCTCGTTTTCAGGAGATAGATTTTCTAAAATCATCGCATAATTATGAAAAGCAATCATTTTTTCCACTTTGTGGAATTCATGCTTATTGTATTCTTTTTCATTTCGCGCAAGCCCGAGATAAATAGCTTGTGACTGCATGGATGATGATAAAAAATGATTTGCTAAATTATGAGATAAAGCATTGAATGCTACTTCGCCAAGACCGGTTAGGTCGACATGATTCAAGATAAGTAATGTACCGGAAGGGGATTGCTCCCATTCGGGGTCGATGGCATCGGTATCTGTTCCTGTTTCGAGTATTAGATATGGTTTTTCTGCTAAGTGTGTATCTGACGCAAGATGCCATGTAGTTGGTGCTGAATCAGAAGTCTTTGTTTGTATATAATAATCTTTTGAGAGATAAAGGGCGGCAAGTTTACCGATTCCTTTTCGTCCCATTATATTATTTTGGGCTTCTGTGGGAGAGTCCGAGTGATAGTAATAATCTCTTCTGTCGTATCCGACATTTACATATGTATCTATCGCCTCATCACGCATGCCGGTTCCATTGTCCATGATTTGAATTGACGCATCGTTTTTGGTACGTGCGTCTATGAAAACAGATACATGTGTTGCCTTTGCGTCCAATCCATTGGCTACGAGTTCGGAGATTGCTGCCCAGGCGTTTGAATATAAGCTTTTACCCAATAGATTTAATGCAGCCCAGGTAAAATTGAATTCTTTTTTCATTTGACATCTCCTTGGAGTTAGTTAGGTGAGTTGAATTCGTTATATTGCTGAAGATAGATTAGGGCTCTTGTTTCTTTATTGATGACAGTTTTTTCTTGATTTTTGAATTCTTTAATTTGAATCAAATTTTCTTGATATGCATCGATATCATCGGTGCTTTTCATCTTTAGTATGGAGTTCACCTTTCTAAGATGAGAAACTATATCTTTTGCAGATTCTACTGTCAGATTCTTTCTTATTTCAAGCCAACTTTGAAATGAAAGTGGACAGTCTTCTCCGTTATGGAATGCCGTTATTGACAGGGCAATTTGCTTGCTCAATTCAACGGGTATTGCATTCCCGACCATTATGTCTGCTTCTGAGGCGTTAGATGGCCATTTGAAGGTCGGGGGGAATGTCTGTAATTGTGCGCGTTCTTTATATGTCAATGATGAGATATTTTCTGGATTTGATTGTATTGCATCTCCAGGATGAAAATGATAGGACGCAGGCATTGGTCTATTAACTCCGCGAACGGTAGGAGCTGGCTCGTCGATTGAAAAAATCGCTCGACGTGTATAAGATCGAGGGTGCCGATAATAATATTGCGTCGGGAAGTCCGGATATTTTTCTCTAACAGTAAGAGGAAATAGTTGCTCTCTTGATTTTAGTTCATCGAACAAAAAATTATCATTATCTTTATCATGACCGATGCAGAAAAATCTTTTCCTTTTTTGTGGTACTCCGTAAAGGCTGGCATCTAGTACTATTTCTGTTAGTCCGTATCCTGATTCTTTCAGTTTTTCTCTTGCTGCTTTGTATGTATTGCTTTTTTTTGCTGTGGAGACATTCTCCATAAGAAAAAACTGTGGGTGAACTTCTGAAACAATTTCAGCAAATGACAAAGTTAATGCGGCTCTTTTGCCTTCAACTCTTTTCCCAGCGCTGGAAAAATCCTGGCATGGGGGGCCTCCGACAATGATATCTGGTTTCAGTTGTTTAATTTTCGCCACTGCTTCGGATACTTCTGACAAGTCTTGTTTTTGACACATATGACTTGGGAAATTACAATTATAGCACTTAATGGCAGCATCCCAGAATTCAAATGCCGCGGCAATTTCATAGCCGGCCTCGGAGAAACCAAGCGACATTCCTCCGCAACCTGAAAACAAATCAACGACTTTCATTCCCATATTTCTCTGCCCTGTATGATGCTGCTCTCATAGAATATTATGCAACATTGTAGTATTTATATCTTGCGCAATCACTTCGCCGATGCGATGCGGAATATCGGTGACGAGGGCGTTGCCCATGCAGAAAGCGCGGTGGCCGTCGGTCATACCGTCTGCGGTCCATCCTTTGGGGAACATCTGCAATTGATCGAGTTCGTCTGGGACAAGGCGGCGTAGACGACCGTCTTGCTCAACAACGTGTTTAGTGCGGCTCGCACCTGCTCCGCCTTCTCCTGTGAGAATGGTTCGACTGGGCGCATCGGGGGAGTCAGGAAACGCGACTGGACCTTCGGAATAAGTGTATGTATATCCGCTGGAGGCTTTTCGCTGTTCTTTCTTGCCGCCTTTGAGGTAGCGCCAGGATTCCAGCTTTGTCTCATCAATCCAAAATTGAGAAGGCACTTCAGAAGCAGGAACTAGCACGTCGCCGAGGGTTTTGTGCGGGCCGCTATATGCTGCGTCGACTTTCATGGTAGCTATTTGCCCATTAATCATGACGCCTGCATTGCGGAAAATGCTGACTTTGTCGCCCCTGCCGAAGCTCTGTGTGACTTCATAGGGATCACCGTCAAGTGACGGGTAATAAATACCACGGTCCTTCTCGTTCGGCTGAATGGGAAAGGCTCTTGCCATGACTCCAGTTGAGCGCAAGCGGTCTTCGAGGTTGCCCCAGTCGCCTTCATGCTCGGCATAGATGTAAACGCGCCGACGCCGTTGCGGCATGCCATATTCGGCGGCATTCACAACGTGCCATTCCACGTTATATCCAAGGCGATTTAAGCAACACAGGATAATTGCAAAGTCGCGGCCACGCTGACTCGCAGGAGACTTCAGTAGTCTGTCCACATTTTCCAGCAGTACATACTTCGGCAGGCGCATCTCCAACAGCCGGTTGATGCTCCACCACAGCACGCCTTTGCGCCCTTCAATGCCTGCCGCGAGAGCCAGTGGCTTTGCGACGCTGTAGTCCTGGCATGGGAACCCGCCGACGAGCATATCAAACTCGGGAATAGTCCTCGTCCCGGCATCAACTTCATCCAGAACTTTGGCAATGTCCTCATTTACGCAGGAGCCTTCACCGAAGCGCTTTTCATAGCATCGCCAAGCGAACTGCTTGCTTTCCTGTCCCGTGGGCTCCCATTGGTTGGCCCAAACCGTGTGGAAAGGGCCGGCCGGTTCCATGTAGAAGGCATCGCCTTTTTTGCCGTAGCCGTCTAACCCCAAACGGAATCCTCCGACTCCGGCAAATAGCTCAGCGATTCTGATTTCGGCAGCCACGACTTTCCTTTCGATCCGAACGATCGTTCTATATTCGTTACAGAGTATACATGGAAACGGCCTTGGGATCAACTTGTGTTGATGGTTAAGGACTTATATGTTTCCCTGCTGATGCACTCCGCAACCAATCGTGAATTGTATTAATGCAGTAAAGTGCGGGTGGCCGCAATTTTGGCGATATAGCGTCTGTCCAGCCAGAATCCTTGTTTTGTGATGATTTCCCCGTTTGGCATGACGGTTCTGTCATTTTCGTTTCCGTTGTCTTTTCCCTTATTGGCGTGAGGGCGGAGATGAAATACCTTGTTAACAGAGGGGCCTGGAATGAGATTCTTGCCGCGAATTCCATAATTCAATGGGGTGTGTTCAATGAGCAGGGTGTGCATCGTTTCCCAAATTGGTTTTACGTATTGTTCAATGTCGTCTTCGGGCATGTTCCAGAGGAAAGCACCGGTGAAGATGTCTTTTGTTTTATCATGACCAGATTGATACGGTACTGGTGATTTAGAAACCATAATAAGGAATTTGCTGGTCTCGAAGAAGTCATACACAAATGACTGTTCCCATACGATACCGGGGTTGGCCCATTCTTCCCATTGCTCATCTGTGATGGCTGGGAATGACATGTGTTCTTTAGGCAGTCCGTTGGGATATATGGTTACCGATTTGAATTGATTGATGTTGGCTTTTGAGAATTGTTCGATTTTATAAATCGATGATTTTGATGTTCCCAACATCGCGAGTGTAAGACTTGAGTTGTAGCTTTTTGCTGTTGGAAGTGCTGTTACTTGCAACTCAGTGGCAATGTCTTTGTTCGATTTACCGACATAAGGAGCAATCTTGGTGGCAACATATTGATCAATGGTCTGTTCCCGAGGTATTGGTAAACGAGCAGCTTCGTTCTTTTGATTCAATAATTTTCGCGCGATAGCCGTCATGTATGAGGCTTTCAGGCTGAAAGCTCGCTGTTTGGCAAATATAGTTGGGGAGCTTGAGTCCGCAGGTGCAGGTGCCTTGCGGAGCTGCTTGGCGTTAGCGCCTTTTGTGCATGCGGCCAGATAGTCGGTGTCTGATTCGCTGAGAGAATCGGCATGGCCCGATGCGACTTTATCGCGAATGATGCGCCAATCGTTTTTGATTGTGGCTAAATCGTCCGCTTCATATGCCATGAGGTATGAGGCGAGTACCCTGCAGTCAATGCGCAGTTCTTTCTTTTTGTCGGTTCGGTCATCGTAATAATAAACAAGAATGATATTCCTTGCCTTATCCCACATTTTTGAGGATTCGAAGTCTGTCTCATCGGCAAGGGCCAAGTAGTTGATGATATCGATGACCAAGCGCTCCTTGGCTGAAGTCTGCTTGCCTTTTTTGATGTGCTTGAGTGGAGTGACCTTCAGCTCATAACTAGTGCCGCCAATACGTATATCGGGTTCGGCGTCGGAGTTGATGGCATACTTTAAGACCGATTCTTCAATAATTTGTCCGAGAGAACCTTTGTTTCCTCCCGTTAGAGCTCTGCCTGTCTTATCCAGTTCGCGAAATGACTTGCCATTTGCCGTCAGCAGTGTGTTCATCACTTCTTCAAGGCTCGAGTATTCTCGCGCATCGTTGAACTCCGGTTCTGGACTGCTCATAGTATCCCCCTGTTGTTGGTGCGTCATCGCTTGTTGCCCCTAATCATACAGTCATGCATATGCGGCTGACGGTAGAATAGCGGTATCTACGGAGACAAGCCAAAGGAGCCCTACCATGATTCTCGTCACCACCACCCCGTCCGTCGACGGATACACCATCACCAACTACCAGGGCATTGTCTTCGGCGAAGTGATCTCCGGCGTGAACATGTTCAAGGACATCGGCGCAGGCCTGCGCAACATGTTCGGTGGCCGCAGCCAGGGGTATGAGGAGGAGCTGATGCGCGCCCGTAACGAGGCCATCGCCGAAATGCAACAACGCGCGGAGGCGATGGGCGCGCACGCCGTGGTCGGCGTGGACATCGACTACGAGGTGCTCGGCGCCGACAACGGCATGCTGATGGTCACCGCGTCCGGCACCGCCGTGCAGATCGCGCGTAAGGCCTGAAAATACTCATGAATTGAGGGCGTGCAGGTGGTCTGCTGGGCTGCCCGCACGGTTCACAAACCTACAGCGCGCAAACAATCAGATAAATCGCCACGACGTGGCAGGCGTACCCGATGACCGTGCCTAGGTGAAACACCTCGTGGAACTCGAACCAGCCTGGAATCGGATTCGGCTTGCGCAGCGCAAAGCACACAGCGCCGGCGATATACGCGGCGCCTCCGCACGCGATAAGAATGGTCGCAGCCGGGCCCACTGCGGGAGCCGTCCATAGCCGCGGAATAAGCGTCACCGGCGCCAATCCCAGCACAACATACACGGTGGTGAACACCCAGTTCGGAGTCCGCAGCCAGACGATATGCAGTATCGTGCCGATCGCCGCGGTCACCCAAATCACCGTGAGATATGGCCGGCGAATCGCTGGGCTGAGCGCGAACAGCACGGGCGTATTAGTGCCGGCGATGATGAGGAAGATGTTTGAATAATCGATGCCGCACAGTACGCGAGTCACCTTCGCGCTGCGCCACGGCACGACGTGCAGCAGCGCGCTGTTGCCGAACAGCAGCATGGCCGATGCGCCGTACACCGCGCACGCCGCTTTGACGGGGCCGGACGGTGCGATGCAGATCAGCACGATGGACGCCGCGATGCACAACGGCAGGGTGGCGAGGTGCAGCCATCCACGCAGTCGGGGTTTGCGATTGCCGAATGCGTCCACGGGGACGATGCGGCGTCTGACCGCTTTCAGTGCTGCCTTGGCCTGACGGTAACGTGATTGCGCGGCCTTGTAGCGGGCCGATGCGCGATCCAGTGCGGCGGGGCCGGTGCTTGCACCGGACTTTTGGCTCACGGTCACGGAAGGCGTAACTGTTGAGGCGGAAGCCATTTTTCGCCCAGATGGCGTACTGATGGAAACGCTCATACTAATCACCTCGCCATGGCCGGCGACGCTCTGCCGACCACTAACTTACGCTACCGTAACCTAGTATAGGTCGACACAATAATCAAGGTTGATTCGTCCGACAGATGGATGGACAAAAATCCTATGAACCCAGCAAAGCGGTCCTCGGTCCCGGACAAAGCAAAAGAGCTGGAACCTTTCGGTTCCAGCCCTTTACTTGCTGGTGCGAGTGGGGGGAGTTGAACCCCCACGAGCATACACTCACTGCCACCTGAAGACAGCGCGTCTACCATTCCGCCACACTCGCAGACAGTCGACCAACTTACACCCAGCCGTCCAATCGCACAACGTCCGGCGTGTCGCGTTGGTGGCAGACATGTATTGTTCGTGAATCTCCTACGGGTGCTGTGATTTTTTGAGTGTAGCGCTGCTCCCCTCAGTCACTTCGTGGCAGCCCCCTCCCTCAGAGAGGGAAGCCACGAAGGAGATCGCGCAAGCTACGGCTAGGCTCACAGGCCTGGTTTGCGCTCGCCGTTGCCGTAGAAGTGTGCCAGAGCCTCGTCGCGGAACTCGTCGAAGTAGCCGCCGTCGATCGAGGCGCGGATGTCGTCCAGCAGTTTCACGAAGAAATGCTCGTTATGAATCGTGGCCAGTGTGAACCCGTTGAACTCGCGGGCGCGCAGCAGGTGGTCGACGTACGCGCGCGAATAATGCTGGCATGTGTAGCAGTCGCACCCTTCCTCCAGAGGCCCGAAATCGAACTTGTGCTGGGCGCGCTTGATGTTGTACCGGCCGGCGCGCGTGTAGATCGCGCCGTTGCGGGCGCAGCGCGCGGGGGCCACACAGTCGAAGGTGTCGCCGCCGTTCTCCACGCACGCGAAGATATCGTCCACGGAGGCGATGCCCAGCACATGGCGCGGCCGGCTCTCCGGCATCGCGTCGCAGATCCAGGCGCAAGTGTCGCCGATGATGCGTTTCTCGATCGCGCCGCCAATGCCCACGCCGTCGAAGTCCAGCGACGCGATCTGCGAAGCCGCGCGCCGGCGCAGATCCTCATAATTCGCGCCCTGCACCACGCCGTACAACGCCTGGTAGGGCTTGCCCAGACGCGCTGCCGTCAGCCGCTGATGTTCCTCCACACACCGGCGGGCCCAGCGGAACGTGCGCTCCACTGAATCCTCCTGATAGGACCGCGTATTCATCAGCGTGGTCAGCTCGTCGAACGCGAACATGATATCCGCGCCAATTTTGTGCTGGATGCCCATCGAAATCTCGGCAGAGAACCGGTGCGCGTCACCGTTCAAAGGAGATTTGAACGTCACGCCGTCCTCGTCCACCCATGCCATGCGTTCTTTGCCTTTGGCGATGATGTCGTCCGACTTCATGCCGGTTACATCCATCGCTAGCGTTTTCTTGAATCCGACGCCCAGCGACATCACCTGGAATCCGCCCGAATCGGTGAACGTCGGGCCGTCCCAATTCATAAAGCGCGCCAGCCCGCCGGCTGCGTCGAGCACATCCTCACCAGGGCGTTCAAACAGGTGGAAGGCGTTGGCCAGCAAGCACTGCGCGCCCAACTCCTTCATCTGCTCGGGCAGCACGGCCTTCATCGCGGCCTGCGTGCCCACCGGTACAAATGCGGGCGTGCGGATGTCGCCGTGCGGCGTATGGATAATGCCGGTGCGCCCGTAGCGGGCGCCGTCACGCCCCAACCCGTTCGCTGCCGAAGGCAGCCGTGTAATCGTCTCGAAGTGGAAAGCGCTGCGGTCGCCGGGCTTTCCAGCCTGCGCTCCCAGCGGATGGTTCAAAACATCGCTTGTCATAGTTTCACTTTAGGCAAAAGGGCCAGAAATTGTGAAGAACTCGGTTTCGAGGGGCTGATTTTGTGTTTTCCAAACATCTATCTCCGCTTCAAGGGGCTGATGCCCAAGTAGACGGCTCACAAGAATGGCGGAATGGCGTTAGCACAAGGCCTCCGACACTCTGGTTGAGTCAGATGAATAGCCCCTCGAAACGGAAGTAGACATCCGGAAAGCACCGAATCAGCTCCTCGAAACCGATATACCCATGGTGCTCTTCGATGATTACACATAGACTTTCAACTAACGTTCAGAAAACCTCCAGATTAACTGCCTTTACTACTGAATTAGCGCACGAGAGTGGCGGCGAACAAGCGCCCAGAGCCACCGAACAAACGTGATAGGAATTTTAGAAAAGGAGCAGCAATGGCTGACGAATTCAACCCGCAGGGCGTCGACCAGACCCCGCAGAATAATGACAATCCCGCCCCAAACGGCAACGAGACTGAGACTCAGGCATCAGCTCAGACCGCAGCTGAGGGCGATGCCGCAACCACTTCATCTCACGAGGACAGCAACCCGACCCAGCAGATGCCTTCCGCGCAAGACGATGCCCCGACCGCTGCCACCGAGCCCATTCCGAACTACGCCGCAGCCAAGGGCGAGAGCACCGTGGTCTCCAGCGCTCCAGCCTCCACTCCGGCTGCAGACACGCAGTCCGCAACTCCGCTCTACCGCCCGGCTCCAGAGTTCGGCGCGTATGGCCCGACTCCGACGCAGCCCGAGCAATCCGCGTCAAACACCGCTCAGCAAGGCGCCCAGCCCACGCAGCAGTTCCCGTATGGTCAGGCCTTTTCGCAGCAGCCACAAGGCCAGCGCAACCCTTACTTCACCAACAACCAGCAGCAGGGCAACAGCAACCCGTTCAACCCGCAGCCGCAGAACAATGGCAACCCGTTCGCTACTCCAAACGGCCAGCGTCAGGGTGGGCTGTTCGGCTTCGGCTCTGGCGCCGGCACGCCGAACGGCCAGAATCCGCAGGGCCCGCAAGGCCTGGCCCAACCCAATAGGCCTGGTCTGTCCAAGACGGCAAACGCCATCGTCGTTGCTGTGGTCGCCGCGCTGGTCGCTGCGGCTTTGTGCCTCGGCCTTGGCTACGCGGCCATCACTAACGGCTGGGTGACTGTCCCGACCTCCAGCTCGCTCTCGAACGTCACTTCAAACAAGTCCGGCTCCGGCTCTGCCACTGCCAAGACTGGCGAAGCCCCCGATTGGCAGACAGTTGCTAGCGGCGTCTCCGGCTCTGTGGTCTCCATTCAGACCACAATGGCCAACGGCACTGCCAAGGGATCCGGTGCAATCATTGATACTGAGGGCCACATCATCACCAATAACCACGTGATTTCCGGGGCTCAGCAGATTCAGGTGACGCTTGCTAACGGCAACATCTATTCCGCTCAGCTCGTCGGCACCGACACCACCACCGATCTTGCGGTCATCAAGCTCGACAACCCGCCGAGCGACCTCAAGGCCGTTGAGTTCGCCGATTCTGACAAGCTCGCCGTCGGTGAGAACGTGATGGCTATCGGCAACCCGCTCGGCTACGACGACACCGCAACCACCGGTATCGTTTCCGCCCTGAACCGCCCGGTGACCGTAACCGATGATAACAACAACGAGATCGTCACCAACGCCGTCCAGATTGACGCGGCCATCAACCCCGGTAACTCGGGCGGCCCGACCTTCAACGCGGCCGGCCAGGTAATCGGTATCAACTCCTCGATCGCCTCTACCGCAACGTCCTCCGACTCCGCCGGATCGATTGGTATCGGCTTCGCGATTCCGTCGAACCTCGTCAAGCGCGTTGCCGATGAGATCATCAAGGATGGCTCGGTTAAGCACGTCGCCCTCGGCGTGGTCATCAAGTCCGACACGGTTGAAGCCGACGGTGTGACCCGCGGCGGCGCGACCATCACCAAGTCGAGCGCCACTGGTTCCGCGGTCGTCTCCGGCGGCCCGGCCGACAAGGCTGGTCTGAAGGAAGGCGACACCATCGTGGCCTTCAATGGCAACGCAGTCAACAACAACTACTCGTTGCTGGGCTTCGTGCGCGCCGCAGCTCTCGGCGATAAAGCGACGCTGACCATCGTGCGCGACGGTAAGACCATGGACGTCGACGTCACGCTCGACCAAGAGGAATCCGCGGTGAACGGCTCGTCCAGCTCGAACTCGAACGGCAACAACCAAAATAACCAGAACAACCAAAATAACCAGAACGGCAACGGCCGGAATGGTTACGGCAATGGCAACGGCAACAACGATGGCGGCACCGGTGACGGCGGCGGCTTCTCCGACCCGTTCGGCCTGTGGTAAAGCTGGTTCAGCGCGTCACACGGCGTTGAGCGGTAACCGTTGAACGCCGTGTCAGATAGGCAAAGGNCCGCAGCAGTGAGCAACTCCTGCTGCGGGCCTTTCGTATACGCGGGAAGCGTTTGGCTGGGGCGGCCGGAGCGGCGGCAGATATCTTGTTCCGTGGGCTTTTGTATGCACGGGAATCGTTCTGGCAGGACATCAGCTGCAGGCGCATAAGGGCTGTGAGCCCCTCATATGCACGGGAATTCTTGGCGGAATCGTAGGAAGGGGGCGATTGATGCCTTCCGACTGATCCGCCAACGTAGTTTCGCAGCCTGGCATGTCGCGTTCAGGCCGCTGATAGAGTAGGCCAAGCGCTGATTCGGGCAATGTCTCGAACGATGCGCACAATAATTCAACACATAACTAAAAACGATTTCTTTACGCCGTGTATCGGATGGTCGCGCGGAGCCGAAAGGCCCTAAGCAAAGCCGCCGGTGGGTTAACAAGGCGTGACCGCAGCGCCGATTGCGCGGGCCACGCTTGCCGCAATCGACTCCGTATACGAGCGTAAGGAGCAATGATGAGCGGACTCATCAGATTCTTCACCAAAATCCTCGACATCTGCCGACTTGTGCCGATGCTTCCCGTTGTTGTTATCGCCGCGATCCCGCTGGCATTGCTGGGCGATTGGTGCCCATGGGGCAACGCAATTGCGATGCCGGTGCTGGGTAATCCTGGTGTAGGCCAATGGCTGATAATCGCGCTGGTGGCAATCATTGTGATTGACACAGTGCGTGGCATGATTGACGATTTGCGCCACGGACAAGTCGGTGTCGATTTGCTGGCCGTAGTGGCGATTCTTTCCACCGTTGCCGTCCGCGAGTACTGGGCAAGCTGGGCGGTCATGCTGATGATTACGTCCGGTGAGGCCATTGAGGAATACGCGCAGGCCAAGGCCGAGCACAGCTTAACCGCTCTGATGCAGGCCGCGCCTCAAACCGCGCACGTCGTCAACCTGCCTGGCGTGGGGCGTGGGGCTGCCGCCGATAAGGACGATTCGTCCGATGGCTTCCGGCGTGTAGGCTCGGTTCCGGCGACGTCCTCCCCTCAGTCGACTTCGCCGACAGCTCCCCTCGGAGAGGGGAACCAAGTACCGCCGTCGAGGGGAGCTGGCTCGCGGAGCGAGACTGAGGGGAGCTGGTCGGCTGAGGCCGCCACGCACCGCTTCGACACTGTGCCGGTCGAGCAGGTGAAGCTGGGCGATGTGCTTATGGTGTTGCCAGGCGAAACCGTGCCGGTTGATGGCGAACTGCTTTCCGGCTCGGCCACGCTCGACCTGAGCAACATCAACGGCGAGCCGGTGCCGCGCGAGGTGTTCGCAGGCGCCCGAGTGATGTCCGGTGCGGTGAATGGCTCCACTGCACTGACTATGCGCGCCACCCAGGTGGCCGCCGATTCCCAGTACCAGCGCATCCTCGAACTCGTCGCTTCCGCACAGAAGTCCCGTCCGGCCGTGGTGAAAACCGCTGATCGCCTGGCTGTGCCGTTCACCGTGTTGTCTTTGGCGATCGCCGGCATTGCGTGGGCTGTCTCCGGCGTGCCGACGCGATTCGCCCAGGTGTTGGTACTGGCCACGCCCTGCCCGCTGCTTATCGCTGCGCCTGTGGCGTACATCGCCGGTACTGGTCGACTTGCCGCCGCCGGTGTGCTTATCAAGGCACAGGATGTGCTCGAAAACCTCGGCCGCGTCACTCAGGTATTCTTCGACAAAACCGGCACGCTCACCGTCAAGCAGCCGCAAGTGGTGCGCGTTGAGATGCTGCCCGGGGCTAAAACCCGTCTTAATGAGGATCATGTGCTGATGATGGCCGGCGTTGTGGAAAGCTATTCCGTGCACATCCTGTCGAAGGGCATCGCCAAGGCCGGTGCCGACGCGATGGCCCGTCTACGTCAGCGGTTCGCGGACGGCCAGCGTCGCTGTCCCGAGCCTGAGGCGAGTTGGCCCGGCCATGGCCGTGAATATCCGGTTGTCAAGGACATTAATGAGGACTCCGGCAAGGGCGTGTCCGGCAAGGTGAACGGCCATGCCGTCCGCGTCGGGCGACTGTCGTTCGCTGCGGCCGGCGATGGCGGCTTCTTGACTGCCGAGGTAGCGGGTGTAAGCCGGGCGGATGGCCCACGGCAGGAGGCGGCCGACCTCCTCAGCCCGCTTCACGGACAGTCCCCTCTGGGCGGGGATACTGAGGCCGGATCTGGCCGCACGATTGCCGGGAACACTAAGGAAAAGGAAACGCTGCGTACGCGATTCGGTATGCTACAGCCGGACGAAATGGCCTCCTACGTGTCCGTTGATGGGCAACTGATCGCCCGCATCGTGCTGCGAGATGCACCTCGCGCCAACACCAAAACCGCTCTCGCCAATCTGCACGAACTGGGTGTTACCAAGATCGCCATGCTTACCGGCGATAAGCACGCCTCGGCCGAAATCATCGCGGACGAAGTCGGCATCGACGAGGTCCACGCCGAGCTGTTCCCCGAAGACAAGGTCGCCGCCGTCAAGGCTGCCACGGAGGCAAGCGCCGCGCCGGCCGGGCGCGCGAATCACGCCGCCAGCCCTGTGTCCGATGCCGTAGATGGCATCCGGTCCGATGGTTCTCAACCGTCGCGTTCTCGATGCAGCCGCGCCGCCGCAATCCGCAAGCCGGTCACGATGATGGTCGGCGACGGCGTGAACGATGCCCCGGTACTTGCCGTCGCCGATATCGGCGTGGCCATGACCGACGGCACTTCCACTGCTGCTTCCGAAAGCGCCCAAGTGGTCATTATGAATGACGATATTGCCGCTGTGCCGCGCGCTATCGCCATTGCACGCCGTACCAAGCGCGTGATGCTGCAGGCCGTGATCGCTGGTCTCGTACTCGCCACCATCGGCATGATTGCCGCCGCCTTCAACCTCATTCCAGTGGTCGTCGGCGCTTTCCTCCAAGAGGTCATCGACGTGGTCAGCATCCTCTGGGCCCTCACTGCCCTCATCGACCGCGACTAGGCGGGGTATCTCCTCGACTGAGTCGCGGTTTTGCCCCGCTGACGGTCTGTAAGCGGGGCGATTCTGTGGGCTAATAGTGGTTTTGCTTCGCTGGTGGGGGTCAGTGGGGTGCTTTGGCTGGTTAGTCGCGGTTTTGCTCCGCTGATGGGCTGTAAGCGGAGCAATTTCTCGGGTTACTCGCGATTTTGCTCCGCTGGCGGTCTGTGAGTGGGGCAATTTCTTGATCGACTCGTGGTTTTGCCCCGCTGGCGTGAGGCTGGCAGAGGGTATTAGGCACAGGATTCCCACCACTCGCCCCTGTTGCAACGGAAGGCTTTGCGATAACCTGTAACGCGTGACTGAATCTGAGAACACTGAACTTCGTATTGCTGTAATTGGCGCTGGTCCGGCCGGCGTCTACTCATCCGATATCTTCCTGCGCCAGCTCAAGAAACTCGGCGAGGAACTCGGCCTCGGCACCAAGGCCCGCATCGACCTGTTCGAAAAGCTGCCGGTACCGTTCGGTCTGGTGCGTTACGGCGTGGCCCCCGACCACCCGTCCATCAAGTTCATCGCCTCCGCACTCGAGAAGACGCTTGATAACCCGGACATCCACCTCTACTGCGACGTGGAATTCGGCAAAGACGTGACCCTTGATGATTTGCTTGCCCGCTACGATGCCGTGCTGTTCGCCACCGGCGCAGTCAAGGACAAGCCGCTGAACCTGCCCGGGGCCGACCTCGATGGCGTATACGGCGCGGCCAAGTTCGTCGAATGGTATGACGGCTACCCCACCGGCGCCCGCGAATGGCCGCTTACGGCCGAGAACGTCGCTGTGATCGGTGGCGGCAACGTGGCCATGGATGTGGCTCGCGAGCTCATGCGCAACGCCGACGACCTCAAGGCCAAGACCGATATCCCGGACAATGTCTACGAGGGCATCGACAACAACAAGGCGAAAACCCTCCACCTGTTCATCCGTCGCGGTGTGGCCCAGGCCAAGTTCAGCGTGCAGGAGCTGCGCGAGATGGAGAAGCTGCCCGGCGTGCAGCTCATCATCAATGAGGACGACTTCGATTTGGACGACGAGACCATCGAGGTGGCCGGCAAGGACAAGCTCACCCGCCAGATGGTCGAGGAGCTGTTCGCCATCCGCGAGATGGCCGAGGACATGGAAGATGACGGCGACGTCGACTTCGAAGGCAATCCGGCCGACCGCAAGTACTACGTGCACTTCAACTCCGCACCCACGGAAATCCTCGGCGAGGACGGCAAGGTCAAGGCCATCCGCGTGGAGCGCACCGAAACCGGTGCCGACGGCAAGATGAGCCGCACCGGCGAGTTCACCGACTACCCGGTTGAGGCCGTCTACCACGCCATCGGCTACAAGCCGGCCGAGGCTCCCGGCATTACTTACGACGAGCACGGCGCTCACCTGGCCAACGCCAATGGCGATGGCCGCATCACCACCGAAGCAGACGGCGGCGAAGTGCGCGAGCGTCTATACGCCACTGGCTGGGCCAAGCGCGGCCCGGTGGGCCTGATCGGCTCCACCAAGTCCGACGCACTTGCCATCGTGACCAACATGCTTGAGGATCTGGCCAAGGCCGCCGAAGGTGGTCGCGTGGCCGAGGATCGCGACCCCGAATCCATCGACCGACTGCTGGAAAGCCGCGGCGTCAAGCCGATTGACTTCGCTGGCTGGAAGAAGGTCGACGCCTTCGAGCGCGCCGAAGGCGCCAAGGAAGGCCGCGAGCACAAGAAGGTCATCGAGCCCGACCAGATGCGTGAGCTCGCTCTGGCCTGATTGACTATCAGCTCATCGCACCGGCAACTGCACCAGCGGCAATCGGCGCGATTGATACATCGATAAATAAGAACGCCGGTTATACGCCAGCGTTCTTATTTATATAAAAGCCAGTGTCATGCCAGTCGAGCAGGCCGATGGGCCAAACGATCCAAGCAGCCAAAGCAGGCCAAACAAGCAAAGCGTCCCGATCAGACCAATCGGTAAAGCGGTAAAGCGGTAAAACAGGCCAAGCAACCGCACTGTCAAGCATCGTCAATCCCATGTAAACAGGCTATTCCGATCCCCGCCAACCGCACCGTCAGGCACCGCCAACCCCCATCCGATTCACCCCTCGGCGCACATCCAGCCAATATTCAGGCAGTGATTTTAGTGTGAGCCTCATGGATGCCAAAGTACGGGTGCACGGCCATTTCAACGGCCTGAAGACTACGCTGCTGTTCGCCCTGATGTGGGCCGTCATCATGCTGATATGGTGGGCCACGGGCGGCAGCCGCCAAACGCTGAGCATCTACGTCGTCATTGGACTCGTCACCACATTCGGCTCATACTGGTTCTCCGACAAACTCGCCATCGCATCCATGGGCGCCCGCGAGGTCAGCGAACAAGAAGCCCCCGAAATCTACCAGATTGTGCGCGAACTCAGCGCCAAGGCCGGCAAACCGATGCCTCGCATCTACATCGCGCCCACCATGAGTCCCAACGCCTTTGCCACTGGTCGCAACGAACGTCATGCGGCCGTATGCTGCACCCAAGGCATCCTGCAGATTCTCAATGCTCGCGAGCTGCGCGGTGTGCTGGGCCACGAGCTGATGCACGTGTATAACCACGATATCCTGACTTCCGCCATCGCCTCCGCTATGGCCACCGTCATCACGTACCTCGGCTATTCCCTGATGTATTTCGGCGGCGGCAACTCGCGCGACGACCGCGATAATTCAGGCGGTCTCGGCTTGATTGGCGTGCTCCTCAGCGTGATTCTCGCGCCGATTGCCGCATCCCTGATTCAGATGGCCATCTCCCGCACCCGTGAATATGATGCCGACGAGGACGGCAGCCTGCTGACTGGAGACCCCGAAGCGCTGGCCTCCGCACTCAACAAGATCTCCTATGGTGCCCAGACCACGCCCATGCGCAAAACGGCCGGCACCCAGTCCGTCTCCGCGATGATGATTGCCAATCCGTTCTCCGCAGCCGGATTCTCCAAGCTGTTCTCCACTCATCCGCCGACTGATCAGCGCATCGCACGCCTGATGCAAATGGCCAATGAAATGAACGGCACTCCGGTGGCCGCATCCACGTATTCCACGCGCGCAATTCACTAGTCCAGCACAGAACTCAAACCGGCACATGGCGCAAGGTGCCGCATAGGTGATACACTTGCCTCTCGTGCGTGGAAGCGCACATGCGGACGTAGTTCATCGGTAGAATGAAAGCTTCCCAAGCTTTAGAGGCGGGTTCGACTCCCGTCGTCCGCTCCATCGATTTTCCTTGAAATTTCAACGGTTTTCCCTCTTTTGAGAGCTTATTTTCCTGCCGTATGACCGCTATATGAGAACAATTCACGTCGTCCGCGTATCGTGATGGGCGATGTGTGAACCCAAGACCGCTGCAACCAATGGCCAACCAACGCCAACCCTCGAACGCACCCCGCACGACATCTTCGTCGGTGCCGGACTGGCGCTCGCCGGAGGCGTCTTCTGGGGCGTCAACGCCACCGTCTCCAAACTCCTGATGAACGACTATCACGCCGATCCGCTGTGGATCGCCTGCGTGCGCGAGCTATTGGCCGGTGTCATCTTTCTGGTTTGCGCAGGAATCTTCACGCCTGACAAGTTCATCAACTCGCTTAAGGACTACCGTTCCTACCCGAGACTTCTGCTGTGCGCGTTCTTCTGCGTGCTCATGGTGCAGGTCTCCTACTTGAAGGCCATTGACTGGACCAATTCCGGCACGGCTACAGTGCTGCAGACGCTCAATCTGCTGGTTGTACTCGTATTCGTATGTATTATGGGCAAACGGCTGCCCGGCAAACGCGAAAGCATCGGTGTGGTACTCGCTTTTGTGGGCACGGTGCTCATCGCCACAGGCGGCGATCTCAGCCAGCTCAGTCTGCCGCTGCCCGGTCTGCTGTGGGGCCTGACCGATGCCGTATGCACGTCGTTGCTTGCGATTCTGCCCATCGCATTAATGGCCAAATGGGGCAACTTCATGGCCAACGGTGTCATGTTCGTTCTCTCCGGCCTGATGCTGCTGCCATTTGTGCGCCCGTGGGCCACCGCCCCCGCGTTGGACTGGTTCGGCATTGGCCTGATGGCGTTCACCGTGGTGTTTGGCACATTCGGTGCCTATTGGCTATTCCTCGGCGGCACCCAGCGCTGCGGTGCAATGCGCGCCACCATGCTCGGCACCAGTGAACCCGTAACCGCCACTATCACCGGTGTCCTATTCGCCGGCGCGGTCTTTACCCCGACCGATTTGGTCGGCTTCGCCATGATTACCATCATGGTGTTCCTCGTGAGATAGTTCACAGCTCGCCTGGCCCCAGAACCTAGTTTGGCGGGCACACCCCGAGCGATAATGAAGCCATGACAATCGCAACACCGGAACGTTATGCCGAAATGCTAGACGCCGCACGACGCGGCGGCTACGCTTACCCTGCCATCAACGTGACCAGCTCGCAGACGCTGAACGCCGCGCTGAAGGGGTTCGCGGATGCCGAATCCGACGGCATCATCCAGGTGTCCGTCGGCGCAGCCGCATACCTTTCCGGCATCGGCGTCAACGACCGTGTCACCGGATCGCTGGCCTTGGCCGCTTTTGCACACGAGGTCGCCGCGAAGTACCCGAACATCACCATCGCCCTGCACACCGATCACTGCGCCAAGCAGTATCTGGACGAATGGGTGCGACCGCTGCTCGCACATGAGGCCGATCAGGTGGCGCACGGCCAGGAGCCCACATTCCAGTCGCATATGTGGGACGGCTCCACCGTGCCGCTCAAGGAAAATCTGGACATCGCCGAGGAGCTGCTCGATAAGTCGCAGGCCGCGCACACGGTGCTGGAGATCGAGATCGGAGCGGTCGGCGGCGAGGAAGATGGCCATTCCGCCAAAATCGACGAACGCCTCTATTCCACGCCGGCCGATGGCCTTGAAGTGGCCCGTCGCCTTGGCTTGGGCGAGCGTGGTCGTTACATGGCCGCCTTCACGTTCGGTAATGTGCACGGCTCCTACAAGCCCGGCGTGGTCAAGCTGCGTCCCGCCCTGCTCGGTGATATTCAGTCCCGTGTGGCGCGCGCGGTGGCCGAGGGCGAGCTGCCCAGCGCCGCCGGCATGGTCGACTTCCCCAACGGCAAGCCGTTCGAGCTGGTGTTCCACGGCGGCTCCGGTTCCCGTCCGGAGGAGATCGCAGAAGCCGTGAGCCATGGCGTGATCAAGATGAACATCGACACCGACACGCAATACTCGTTCACACGCCCGATTGCCGACCATGTGTTCGAGAACTATGACAAGGTCCTCAAGATCGACGGTGAAGTGGGCGAAAAGAAGTTCTACGATCCGCGTTCCTGGGGCCGCAAGGCCGAGGAATCCATGTCCGCCCGCGTGGCTGAGGCATGCAAGCAACTCGGCTCGGCCGGCAAAGCACTCAGATAACACCCAAATAAACTGTCATTCGCCGTGGCGGCGCCTTGGTGTCGGCCCGCCTCGCGCAACGCGCGGCAAAGACACCAGAAGCCCGATTGCGTAAGATGGCCGCGCCCCGAGTAGAGGGCGTAAGGTAGTCTGTTTCCGGCGGAATCGTGCGAATGCGGAGGTGCATCATGCCTGGAATTGTTCTTATTGGTGCCCAGTGGGGCGATGAGGGTAAAGGCAAGGCGACCGATCTGATCGGTACCAAGGTCGATTATGTCGCACGCTTCAACGGCGGCAACAACGCGGGCCATAGCGTGGTGGTCGGCGACGAGTCGTACGCCCTGCATCTGCTGCCCTCCGGCATCATCAACCCGAACCTCACCCCGGTGATCGGCAACGGCGTGGTCGTGGATCCGGAAGTGCTGTTCGAAGAAATCGACGGCCTGGAATCCCGCGGCATCGACTGCTCGCACCTGCTGGTGAGCGAGGCCGCGCACATCATCGCCCCCTACCATCGCACCCTCGACAAGGTGACCGAACGCTTCCTCGGCAAGCACAAGATCGGCACCACCGGCCGCGGCATCGGCCCGGCCTACGCGGATAAGATCAATCGCATCGGCATCCGCGTGCATGACCTGTTCAACGCCGACCACCTGCACGACAAGGTGGAGGCCAGCCTGCACCAGAAGAACCAGATGCTGGTCAAGCTCTACAACCGCCGCGCCATCGACGTGGACCGGACTACCGACGAACTGCTGAAGCTCGGCGAACGCCTGAAGCCGTATGTGGCCAACACCGGCCTGACTCTCAACAAGGCGCTCGACGAAGGCAAGACCGTGCTGTTCGAAGGCGCTCAGGCCACCATGCTCGATGTGGATCACGGCACCTACCCGTTCGTCACCTCCTCCAATCCGACCGCCGGCGGCGCCTGCACCGGCACCGGCGTGGGCCCCACCAAGATCACCCGCGTGATCGGCGTTGCCAAGGCATACGTCACCCGCGTGGGCGAAGGCCCGTTCCCCACCGAGCTGCTCGACAAGTCCGGCGAATGGCTGCGTCAGCAGGGCCACGAATTCGGCGTGACCACCGGCCGCCCGCGTCGTTGCGGCTGGTTCGATGCAGTCGTCAACCGGTACGCCTCCCAGGTCAACGGCCTGACCGACATCGTGCTCACCAAGCTCGACGTGCTCACCGGACTCAAGGAAATCCCGATCTGCGTGGCCTACGACGTGGACGGCGAACGTCACGACGATATGCCGACCGATCAGGCCGCTTTCGCCGCCGCCAAGCCGATTTACGAGACCATGCCCGGCTGGGACGAAGACATCTCCGACTGCCACTCCTTCGACGAGCTGCCCGCCACCTGCCAGGCCTACGTCAAGCGTTTGGAAGAGCTGAGCGGCTGCCGTATCTCCGCGATCGGCACCGGTCCGCAGCGCGATCATGTCATCCAGATCAATTCGCTGGTCGACTGACCGTCTGCAACGAATTTCCCGGCTTGACTGGTAACGACGCGGCACATGATATCCGCCGGCTGATTCCGCGATTCGACCACTTGAAGTGGAAGATGGCGGCGGCCGGCATAGTCATTGGTCTGGTTTCAGGATTGCTGGTTGTCGTATACCGTCTCGGCATCGAATACGGCACGGATGCGTCCCGTTGGATATATGCGCGGATTCGCGAGACCCCGTGGCTGATTGCGCCGTGGGCGGTTGCCGCGGTGGCGGCCGCGCTGGCGATCGCGTGGATGGTCGGCAAGGAGCCGATGGCTGGTGGCAGCGGCATCCCGCAGACCAACGGCGTGGTGATATGCGGCTTGAAGATGCGTTGGCAGACGATTCTGCCAGTCCGTTTCGTCGGTGGACTGTTGGGCGCGTTGTTTGGTCTGTCGCTCGGCCGTGAGGGGCCGTCCATTCAGATTGGTGCGTCGGGGGCGCAGTGTGTATCCCACCGTTTGCGCGGCCGCCGCCGTGAGGACATGCAGGAGCATTATCTGGTCACCGCCGGTGCCGCGGCCGGCTTGTCCGCCGCGTTCAGCGCGCCGCTGTCCGGCATGATGTTCGCTTTGGAAGGGGTGCATCGGAGTTTTTCCCCTGCGATTCTGATGGGCGCCACCGCCGCATCGCTGACCGCCGATTTCGTCTCAAAATACTGTTTCGGTCTGCGTCCGGTTTTGGATTTCGGTGATATCGGTCAGCTGTCGTTGGAAGAGTATGTGTGGCTGATTCCGTTGGGATTGGTGGCCGGTTTGGTTGGTTCGCTGATGAACCGCTCGTTGCTTGGCTTCCAGACGCTGTACTGCAAACTGCCGGCATGGAGCCGCCCGATGATTGCGATTGCGATCGCGTTGCCTGTCGGCATCTGGTTGCCCGATGTGCTCGGCGGCGGCTCGAATCTGATTGATACCGCCGAACATGCGCGCGTCGGCTTGGGAATGCTGTGTCTGCTGTTCGTGGCGAAGATGCTGTTCACATCTACGAGTTTCGGTTCAGGCGCGCCTGGCGGTATTTTCATGCCGATTCTTGCGGTCGGTTCGTTGGCCGGCGGCATCTGCGGTGAAGTGTTGCATCGATTCGGTAATCTGCCATCCGACGCAGTGGCGGTGTTTGCGGTGTGCGTGATGACGGGCACGCTCGCCGCGTCCGTGAAAACGCCGATCACATCGATTCTGTTGGCTGTGGAGATGTCTGGAACGTTGACGCACATGCTGCCGGTCGCGGCCGTCGCTTTCATCGCGCTGTTGGTGTCCGATTTGCTGCGCACCAAACCGATCTATGGGGAGTTGCTGGAGCGGTACGTGCGCGCGCAAGGCATGCAGATGGCGATCGCAAGCCATGTGGGCAGCGGCATTATGGAACTGCCATTGGAAATGGGGGCGATTGCGGACGGCAAGCGGGTGCGTGACGTGCGTTGGCCGTCTGGGTGTCTGATCATCGGCCTGCGTCGCGGCGAAAGCGAGATCGTGCCGCGCGGCGATACACGGCTGCGTGCCGGCGACTATCTGGTGGTGCTGTTCAGTGGCGAGGAGGAGCGCGAGGTGCGACCTGCGATGCGGCGGCTGTGTGATGCCCGGCTTGACTGAGCCTGGCTGAATTCGGCTGGACTCTGGATGTACGAATCTGCGGAATCGGACATCCAGGGTGCATACGTTGGCGCTCCGTGTAAACTCATATGCGTTAGGAAGGCGGCAACCGCGGCCCAGCTCGTTGTTGCACGGCCTATGGGCGGAACAACGCTGTCCGCGGAAGGCCAGTACAGGGGGAGCGCAATGGAATCGCAAGAACAATCGCCGGGAGACGTGGTGACTGCGGGTGAGGACTCACATCCCATCACGCAGGCAATCGACACTGTTGAGGTGACGCATGCTGATGCAACCGCGCCCGCCGCTAACACCATGGATCCGCCTACGATTCCCCTGGCGCCGATGAAACGTATGCAGGCGCGGTTCAATCCGCTCGCCGACGGACTGATGTATGTTGTGGTGTTCGTCGGTGGATTTGTTGGAGTCGGCTGTCGGCATGCGTTGGATATGCTCCTGCCGTCGGTTAGCGGGACGCCGTTCGTTGTGGGCACGTTTGTGTCGAATATGGTCGCCTGCTTCCTGTTCGCGATGCTGACCGAATTCATGGCGACCGCTTCGTGGCTGCGTCGCCGGGTGCGGCAGGTTGTCAGCCGTGGCGTTGGGCTCGGCTTGCTCGGCGGGCTTTCGACGATGTCCGGCGTGATGCTGGAAACGATGGAAGGTCTGCACAAGCGGCATATCGCCAGTGCGCTTGGCTATCTTGCGGGAAATTTTGCAGGCGGTTTGCTCACTGCCGCCGCCGGCGTGGTTCTGATGCAGGCACTGCTGTCACGGAGTACTCGAAAGCGGGTTCGGGGTGCGTTTTCAGCTGTTTCCGTGTCCGATTCTGCCGAATCGGACACGCAGGGCGTACGCCATGTGAAAGTGGCCGACGTGGCGCGTTCTGCCGCGCAGGCCGCAATGGAAGCCGCGCAGGCGGCCCAGCAGATTGCACAGACGGGACAGGTTCCGCGAGTCGAAACACCAACCGTGCCGCCGCCAGCCAGCCAGCCTATGCAGACAGGCCGCGTTCCGCAGATTCCTCCGCTGGCCGTTCCTCAGCTGACGCAGCCGGCGCATCCGTTGCTGCGCGAGCCGGATACTCCAGACTTGGGGCAGCTGCCCGAGATTAAGCAGTCGCAGCCAATCCAGCAGCCGGCCAACCCGCTTCCACCCAGCTTCGAGCCCAAACCGATCACTGCGGAGATTTCGCTTGTCGCCGACCCGACTACCGGGGAGGTGCGCTGATGATGTGGATGATCTGTCTGTTCGGCGGTCTGGGAGCCATGGCCCGTTACGTGCTCGACGTGTCAATTCAACAAGGCTGGAACCGCGAGAATCGGAGAACGAACCGCAACTTCCCGCTATCCACGCTCGTCATCAACGGCGTCGCCTCGCTATGCGCGGGCATCGCCATGATGTCCTACTATTCGCAATCGGTGGATATGGACACGGTCATGATGTTCGTTGTCGGATTTCTCGGTGGTTTCTCAACATTCTCCACGGCGCTCAACGAAGTGGTTTCATTGATTCGCCAGCGTCGTTTTACGCTGGCTCTGGGCTATGGAATAGCAACCGTCGCGGTGCCTCTCATTTGCGTGGCCACCGGTTTCGGCATTGCGCTGCTTGCCAATCCGGCGTAATTTTCACGTTACACGGACGGTCGCTGAGTAACGTGAAAGAAATCTGAGTACAACCGCCATCAAGGCCGCCAGTCCGGATGCAACGCTGGTGATTGCATTCGACCAGACCAAGCCGCTGCTGAAGACCCTCGCCTCCGCGGGAGTCGACACTAAGAAGCTGTATTTCGTTGACGGCAACACTTCCGACTATTCGAGTGAGCTTGACGCCGGCCTGTTGGAAGGTTCGAAGGGCACCATTCCTGGCGTCAACCCGTCTGACGATTTCATCAAGCGTCTCGAATCCACCGGTGTGGATCTGAAAAACACCACCACGTATGGTGCTGAAACCTACGATGGCATTATTCTGGCGGCTCTCGCTGCGCAGAAGGGCGGCAGTGCTTCAGGCCAATATTCCATCGATGCGGTATCGAATGCAGCGCAAAAGTGGCCCATGAATGTGATTTCAAGGGGGTATCATGAAAATCACATGATGGAAATAAAGTTAGGGGTGCCCCCGTCAAGCGATATACACACCGGACTGTCGAACAGGTTCGAGAGAATGTAAATGAATGTAATATTTCGTGGTAAGCACGTGAACATACAATGATAGAACAGTGATGACGGGGAAGATGCGATCATGGTCGGCATGCGCGATGTGGCGAAGAAGGCCGGGGTGTCTCTGAGCACCGTCTCGCTGGTGGTGAACGGCAACGGGTACGTGTCTGATGACATGCGCGAACGTGTGCGCAAAGCCATGCAACTGCTCAATTATGTGCCGAACGAGCTTGCCCGCAATCTGTATCATGATCGTACGAATCTGGTCGGCGTCATCGTGCCCGCCATCCGCCACCCGTTCTTTGCAACGTTTACCGCACGCAGCATGCGCTCGCTGCGCAAGGATTACGCACTATGCTGTGCTCTACCGCAGATGAGACGGATGGCGAAATCCAGTATGTCGACATGTTGCGTCGGCACATGATGGACGGCATCGTCATGTGTGCTCACACTTCGCAT
>CXRC01000042.1_pt1 | contig 13669 bp, 10 predicted proteins | sample 591161 | NCBI WGS metagenome assembly CXRC01 (sample SAMEA3491312, study PRJEB9169) | human gut metagenome | biome: ENVO:mammalia-associated habitat; material: ENVO:feces | place: Bangladesh | collected 2010-04-07
GAACAGCGGGTTACCGCGTAGCTCGGCATCCATCTGGTCGAGCACGGCCTTCACCGTGTCCACGATGCCAAGATACGGCAGACGATGGTCGAGGAAGGCGTGCACGGCCTGCTCATTGGCCGCGTTGAGCACGGCCGTATGCTTTTCGGATGCACCCAGGCAATGGCGGGCGAGCTGGACGGCGGGGAACGCCTCATTATCCAACGGCTCGAACGTCCAGGTTGCGGCCTGTGTCCAGTCGCATGCGGCAGCCACGTTGTCCATGCGATCGGGCGCGGACAGGCCGAGCGCGATGGGCAGGCGCATGTCCGGCGGTGAAGCCTGGCAGATAGTGGCGCCATCCACGAATTCGACCATGGAATGGACAATGGATTGCGGGTGCACCGTTACGTCAATACGGTCCGGCGGCACATCGAACAGTCGGGAAGCCTCAATAACCTCGAGTCCCTTGTTCATCAGGGTCGAGGAGTTGATGGTCACGACCGGGCCCATGTTCCATGTCGGATGATGCAATGCCTGCTCGGGCGTGATGTTCGCCATATCGGCACGTTTCCAGCCTCGGAACGGACCACCGGAGGCTGTGACCACCAGCTTGGAGACCTCGGCATGGGTGCCGGAACGCAACGACTGCCAGATGGCGGAATGTTCGGAGTCGACCGGATTGATCTGATCGTCGCGCACTTGCGCGCTGAACAGCAGATGACCGCCGGCCACCACTGATTCCTTATTGGCCAGTGCAAGCTGCGAATCGGCTTTCAGCGCGGCGATGGACGGCTCGAGACCAATGGAACCGGTAATGCCGTTCAGCACGACGTTCGCACCGGAACCTGCCAATGCGATCACGGCATCCGGCCCACCGGTCACACGAGTGTCACGGGCACCGGCCTGCTGCAACGCCTCTTTCAGCGCGGGAATCTTGGTGCTGTCGAATACCGCGACTTCCGGCACGCGGAATTGTGCGGCCTGACGAGCCAGCAATTCGATATGAGCGCCGCCGGCGGCCAAACCCGTGACGGTAAAACGCTCAGGATGACGTGCAATGACATCAAGGCCTTGTGTGCCGATGGATCCGGTAGATCCAAGAATTACGACGGTGGAGTTGGAGACTGCGCTCACTGTTCCTTCTTCGTATCATCATGATCCAGCGTCGGGAAAGACAGATCCGGAATGCTTGAATTGAAATCATCGCTGGTGGGGAACAGCGAGGGGAACGGCATGTCGGAAATCTGTTCCGGACGCTTTGTCTCGGCATCCTTGCTGGGCTGGGCTGCCGGCTTCGGTGTGTTCACGGGCTCGGCCGGCACATCATCAGAGTGGTCGGCAACCGGAATCGGAACGGATCCGGTGGTGCGCACCGGCTTGTTGGCCGGCGCAAAGGAGACCGGCATGGTCTCAGGCGCAGGCTGGTGACTCGTCTGCGCGTGCGGCGGCTCCGGTGCTGCAGGGGCTTCGCTCGGCGCTGCAGGAGCGGCGGCTGCGGCAGTAACCGGTGCGGCAGCCGGAGTAACAGGAGCCGGCATATCGTTCAATTTCAGTTCTTCCGGCGTGCCCAGACTCGGCATCTTGGGTTCAAAAGACGGCACGCTCACCGCAGGGATATCCTGTGAGGCTTGCGCCATATGGGCCAAGGCGGCCAGCGAGGAATCGCTCTCAGCCGTCGGAGGGATCGCAGGAGCTACCGGGGTCACCGGAGCTGCCGGAGCCACAGGAACCGACGGAGTAGACGGGGCCGCGGGGGCAGATTTTGCTCCGAACGACGGTGCATCGGAGACCACAGGCTGCGGTGCTGCGGACGAAGCAGGTGCGTATGACGCCGGCTGATATGCCGCTGGAGCAGGCGCGCTATCGGCCTGCTCAGCTGCAGGACGAGCCACAAACAGATTCTGTTCGGCCTGATGCAAAGCATCGAACGCATCATCAGAGGCGGCGGCCTGAGGTGCGAAATGTGCGTCTGCAGCCGGGCGCTGTGCATTGGCAGCGAACAGCGGCGAAACGGCTTCCGCCGGGGCTGCCACCGCTGCTGCGGGAGCCGGGGCCACGGCAGCGGCTGGCTCGTTGGCGGAAGCGCCACCGACTCGAGCGTAGGACTCAATACGGCTGAGCAACTGGACGCACGCGTTTAGGAAATAGTCGACCTGACGCTCGTCATAGCCCTTCTTGCCCTTGCGCTGGGTGAAGATGACATTGCTCACCGAAACGGCGTTGAGATCAGCCAAGTCACGGACATCGTCTTCGGTGACACCGTCGACGCCGAGGGATGCAGCGGCTTTATCCACAATCTGATCGGTAAGACGGTCGACCTGCTTCTTGTCATACGACGGCTGCTTGGCCTCACCGGGCTTGAAGCGCTCGCCCTGCTCACGTTCCACATGCTCGAGAATCTGCTGGTACAGGTTCTCAGTCTGTGCCTTCCACGTCACACGACCATGCTGGGCGATCTCCCATGCGGTCTGCTTGTCGACCACCGCACGCTCGAGACGATTAAGCGCTGCGTCGACCTGGGCAATCACATAGCCGTCCTTGGTCAGGTCGAACGACACCGCCTGAATATCGCGCTGGGTGAGTCTGATTCCCTCACTGTCGTACAAAGTGTGGGCCCGCTCTAGAAAAGCGTCGACCTGAGCGGGATCATATCCCCACTTACGCTTGCCTGCACGTGCAATGCCTGCCTTGCCGTCCCCTTCGCGAAGTTCCTGCGCCATCGGCTAATCGACCTCCTGCTGGATAAACAAATCTGTCCACAACTGTACGTGATTGTTGCGACGCTCGCGTGTATTTAGGCGGAAATTCACAGTTTTTGGCCTTCTCGACACTGGTCGGCCTCATTTCGAAAGCGCAGTGAAAGTGGGCAATAAGGGACTCGAACCCCTGACATCCACCGTGTAAAGGTGGCGCTCTAACCAACTGAGCTAATTGCCCGCGAGTGTCAACAATAGCGTAAGGACGGCACAGCCGTCACTTGCACACGCCGGACGACGCAATCATGACCTTTCGCCAAGGCCATGGCTTCCGCCCGTCGTTCCGATTCAGCGGCCCTTGCCGAAAGCGCGCAGACGGATACCATTCCAGTCCGGGCTGACAGTCAGCGGAGTGGCGGCGTTCATGCCTGCGGTCTGGGCGGCGGACTGCACGGTGGAAGAGCTGGCGGCTCCCGGACGACCGGGCTTCGGCGTCAACACCCACAATGGGCCGTCATTGCCGAGCACCGCGTAGGCATCGACGATGGTATCGGACAGTTCGTCCTCGTCGTCGCCATCGCGCCACCACAGAATGACACCATCCACGGCGGAGTCATAATCCTCGTCTACAAGCTCCTCACCCGTGAGCTCCTCGATCTTGGCGCGTACGGAGTCGTCCACGTCGTCGTCCCAGAGCCACTCCTGGACGATGTCGCCGGGCTTGAAACCAAATTCTTCAGCGTTCTGCGATGCCGTTTGATTCACAGGGGCTACATTAGCAAGTCATGGCGAACAAATACGTTAACGCGACCAAAAATCTCGCTTTGTGACCGTTTCACCGCAAAATTCCAAGCGCTCACGCCGTGCAATGCGGCAAGTCGTCGGCCTGTCCTTTACCGATGGCCACCAGTGCCTGATAGGCCTCGTCCAAGGTGGCGACCTTGACATCGCGCAGCCCGTCGGGCACATGGCCTGCCACCTCGCTGCAATTATCCGCAGGAGCCAAGAACCATGTGGCACCGTCGCGTTTGGCACCAAGCATCTTCAGCTGAATGCCGCCGATTTTGCCGACATTGCCCTTCTTGTCGATAGTGCCCGTGCCGGCGATGGTCTTGCCGCCACTTTCACTCTCGGGAGTCAGCTTGTCGATAAGGCCCAGCGTGTACATCATGCCGGCGGACGGCCCGCCGATGCTATCCACATGCATCGTCACCTTGGCATGGGCGAGCGATGCGGCATCAATGCCCAACTCATCGGCGTGTGCTTTGGCATACGCCAATCCCACTTCGCTGGCCGAGGACTGGGAACCGGCCATGTCCTTGTCGACCGTCTTCTGATATTCGTCGGCCGTCTGTCCCACTGGCACCGTCGCTTCCCTTGGTATGATCTCCATCTTCGGGTTCGCCCATGCCCACACGGCCTGTGCATTGATAATCGTGTAGCCGGGCACGCCGGAAGCGTTGACCGTGGTCAACAGCAATGAGCCGGAATCTTGGTACGTGGAAACGCCTTTGCCTGATACATCGATGACTGCGCCGTCCTCGACGCTACCGAGCACATCCTGGGTCGGCCCCGGCCCCTCGATGACATACGGGCTGGGCAACAGTAGTATCACCACACCGAGCAATACGGCGAACGTGCCGATGAAATGACGCGGAGAACGAGCCGCCAGGTATCGTCTCATCCTCTGCGCGGCGCGCGAAAAACGCGATTGCCTGGTTTCCTTGGACGAGTTGGAAGATGACGCGGCCGAATCATCGTGTTCTGGCTGTGCCTCCATAGCGGCCAAAGACCCGGATTGCCGATTCGTGTGACGTACAGACATATGCAACAGTGTATGCGAGTGACCGAAATGAACACACAACACACATATTCCTCGGCCGCCAGCGAACGGGCGCGGGCACAACCTACACTTGGGATAACACACCGCGGCAAAGAAGGATACGCATGGACGACAACGCGATTCACGAATGGCTGATCAAGTGCTTCGGCCCGATTCAGGGAGAAATGGCTTGGCAACAGATCAGCCAGCTTCCAGAGGAGATTCGCGCGCAGATGATGAGCCAGGATCCGAGCCGTCTGCCAGATCCTGCGGAAGTCCAGCAGATGATGGCAGCGTTCAGTGCCGGCGGCCTGAACACCATGGGCGATATGCAGCGCACGGTCGAAGAGGGACCGATCAACGTCAAGCTCGCCAAATCAATCGCATTGCAGCAGGCCAACGCTTCCGGCTCTCAGCCCAGCGTGTCCGCAGTGGACGGTGAAGCCGCTCGACGTGCTATGAGCGAGGCGAATCTGTGGCTGGACACGGCATGCGAGTTCGATCCCGCTCCCGGAGAGCCCGATGTGCTCACCCGCGCCGGATGGGTGGAAGGCACCATCGACCAATGGGCCAAATTCGCCGCTCCCGTGGCCGAGTCGATGAACGACGCTTTGGCCTCGGTGATTTCCGAGCGCCTCGGCGGCATGCTTGGCAACGGCGAAGTGGCCGGCATGTTCGCAGGCCCAGTGCCGATTCCGATTCCTGACGGCATGAAGGATCCCGGCCAACTCATGAAATTGCTGGGCAACACGTCCTTTGCCATGCAGCTGGGTCATGCGGCTGGCAATCTGAGCCATGAAGTGCATGGCAGCTTCGATCAGGGTATCTCTCTGCTGAAGAACCCTGCCGGTGGCCTGATAGCCCAGAACGCCACCGAATACGCCAAATTGCTGAATGGCGAGGCACCTGCGGAAGCCACTGACGAGACAAGTGAAACAACCAATCCCATTGGCTTCACTTCGGCCGCAACCAGTGCCGGCACGATTGACAATTCCGATTCGAGCGAAACCAGCACAACCGTCGAGTCCTCGGATGACGCAAACGCCGCAGACACCGCCGCATTCGAGGAAGCATTCGCCGGATTCGACTCCAACGAAAAGATTCCCGAGTCCGAGGTGCTGTCTTTCCTTGCGCTGCAGGAAATGGCCCATGCCCGCCTCTATGCTTCGGTTCCTTGGCTGATGCCCCGGTTTGAAGCACTCATCGGCAAGTATGCGCGTGGCATCTCCATTGATTTGGATGCCATGGAAGAACAACTGCGCGATGCCACTTCCATGGATCCTGAATCGATTTCCGGAGCGGTGAATCTCACCAAAGTAGGCATCCCCGATACGCCTGAACAGCGTGAAGCGCTGGCATCGTTGGAATCATTGCTGGCCATGGTTGAAGGCTGGGTGGATTGCGTGGTGTGGCGTGCCGGCATGGCTCACCTTCCGCATATCGAGCAGCTACGCGAAATGATGCGCCGCGAGCGTGCAATGGGAGGCCCAGCGGAACGCACTTTCGAGAACCTGCTCGGCCTGCAACTACGCCCTAAGCGCATGCGTGAAGCCGCCGGCCTGTGGGAGATGATCACGGTGGCCGAGGGGCCGGACGGACGTGATGCCAAATGGTCGCACCCGGATTTGCTGCCGACCTTGCCTGGTGACAAGCCCGCGGATGGCGTTGCGACCGAATCGAGTGATTCGTCTCAATCCTCCGTCAATGCCGGTAGCTCTACCTCGCACCCTGCAGCGGATGGCAAGACCGACAACATCGACTGGGATGCCGAACTGTCCAAACTGCTCGGCGAAGATGGCAACGACGGCCCGGATACCCCGGACCAGCCCGACAATCCTCAACAGCCGAATGAGTGACGGCATCGTCATCGCTTAGGGCACATTATTTACACCGAGCGAGCCGAAGAAAAGCTGCTTGAAGCAATGTTCACAAGAAGCGGGAAGGGCAGCGCTGCTGCGCCCCATACCCATCCTTGGTCCGCGCATATGACAGATGCAGCGAGTCCTCGGCTCGTGTGACGCCCACGTACATAAGCCGTCGCTCCTCTTCCAACGTCTCCCCCGGTTCCGGTGACCCGTACGGCAATAGCCCTTCGGAGCAGCCGACCAGAAAGACGTGTTTGAATTCCAGACCTTTGGCCGCATGGATGGTGGAAATCGTGACGCCGGGGTCGGTGCTCTGCTGGCTGCCTGTGGCGTCCAATCCCATGGCTTCCAACAGGGCCCTGCGTGTCGTGGCATCATCCGCGAGCGACGAAGACTGCCATCCGGAATCCTTACGCACGCGGAATTTCAGCCTTGCCGCGCGCAATGCCGCACCGAAAACCGGCTGCTGCGCGTTGATGCGCGTCAGAATCGCGCAGTCGGAGGGCTTCGCACCCTGCGCAACAAGTCGTGCGATGCGAGCCGCCACACCTTGTGCTTCCAGGTCATCGGTGTCATAGGCCGTTCGGCTGATGCGTACCCCCTTCTCCCTGGCGGAAACCAGCTTCAAATAATCCTCACGATTGGGGGCCGCGGCAAGCACCCGATTGGCGAGACCCACCACTTCAGGAGTCGAACGGTAGTCGGTGTTGAGGTTGATGTCTGCAGACAGAGGGCCGAACTCATCGGCGAACTGCAACAGATGCCAGCTGGATGCACCCGCGAACGAGTAGATGGTCTGTGCAGGGTCGCCGACCACACATACATTGCGGTTCATAGCGGCCTTGCCATCCGGCCCGTCTCCCCCAAGCCATAAGTTCAGCAAACGATGCTGCAGCGGAGAAACATCCTGATACTCATCAACGGTGAGCCAGCCGATGGAGGAACGAATCTGCGCCGCCGCTTCGGGAAAATCATCCATGATGTGGCATACCAGCAGCAGGATGTCGTCAAAATCGATTTCTCCTCGCGATGTTTTCTCTTGCTCATACGCATCATAGATAGCGGCGAATCGAGCGGCATCGAACCCTACGGGCGGCTGACGATTGGCCTCTACGCTGATACGCGCGTAATCATCGATGGGTACCAGAGAAATTTTGGCCCAATTGATTTCAGCCAGTACATCGCGCACGGTCAGTGCATCAATATCTCGTACAGCGGTAGCACGAGTGATGGCACGAGATACGGTGTCACGCTGATCTTCGATGAGATGCGGGAATGGCGCTTCACAGACGTCGGCCCACACACTGTTGAGCTGGCGCAATGCCGCAGAGTGAAAAGTAGCGGCGGTAACACCGGATGTACCGCCTTGCAGCCCCAGCTGCTCAAGTCGAGCACGCATTTCGGCAGCGGCTTTCACCGAAAACGTAACGGCAAGCACCCGCTCGGGCTTCCATGCTCCCGTCGCGCAGGCATAGGCGATGCGTCGCGTAACGGTACGGGTCTTGCCCGCGCCTGCACCGGCGATGATGCGCACCGGGCCATTCAGCGTAGTCGCCGCCCGGCGCTGCTGCTCATCGAGCCCTTCAAGAATCTGCTGCGCTTGTTCCATGACCTCCATTGTGGCACGAAACCGAAAACCAGTGCGAAAACTACGTCATGAAGAGCCGGACATGTATTAGTGTGGAAGAGTGATGAAACGTAGCAACTATATGCTGGCAGCGCTTACCTCGGCTGTCCTGCCGAATCTGGCCATCGCGGGCGTGCGCGGAAGCACGCAGCCCAGCGCAACCGATGAGGGCAAGGGCATCGATCAGGCAGTGGTGCAGGATGCCTCAGGCAAACTGTATGACGTATATGCCACTGACACCAAAGAGGGACGCGCTCGTCTGACACGGCGTGTGCAAGCGGCTCAGACGCTTGCCTTGGCCCGCGAGCCGGGTGGCCTTGGATTCGATTTGGATCGTGTCATTGCATTCATTCCCGGCGACGAGCCTCAGATCGGGCAGACGACGACCACGCAGTCCGCTGTTCAGCCCGAGGCTCAGAGCGCCCGTAAGCCCGGCCCGACAGGGGAAACTGCAGTGATGATTGCGGTTCATCGCGAGGGACAGGCGCGCTCGCTTGACTTGCTTACTCTTGATGACTGCGCTTCGGTCGGCACTGCATTGGGTGCTATTCATCGCCTGCCAACGGCATTTCTCTCGGCCGCCAAATATCCGGTGTTCACCACTGGCCAGATTCGTTCGCAACTGACCGCCTGGATTAAGCGTCTGCGCTCGGCAGGACATGTGCCGCAGGAAATCACCAATAGTTGGGCGCGAATCATAGAGACCGAGGGACTGTGGTCGTTCTCCACATGCATGGTGCATGGCGGCTTCTCAGACGGCGACTTCCTGTTCTCGGGTTCGGCTATTACTGCCGTGACCAATTGGCAGGATATGCAGGTCAATGATCCTGCGCGCGATCTTGCCTGGATTTTCGGCAAACTTGACGAATCCCACCGCAATGCGGTGCTTTCCGCATACGGCCGCATGATGGGCTCTCGCCTTGATGACCTGATCATGCTGCGCGCCAACCTATGGTTGCAGATGGAGCAGGTCGGCGACTTTATCCAAGCATTGAATCGTGCGGATAATAATCGCATCATGCAGTTTAAGGCTCAGGTTGAGCGTCTCGCTCATCAGCTGGGCGTTATCAGCCGTGATACTACGCCGTCTACGGCCGCTCCGGCCGCTGGCGCAACCGCCAAGCCCGCTTCCCCATCCACCATTACCGTCGGCACTTTGCTGCGGGAGGATGACCGCCGCTACGCCGAGGCTGACGATACCACCAACGAGACCACGGAACCGTCCGACGAAACCCCCGATCCGGATCGTACCGGCTCGGCCGAGGTCGTTGCCGCGGGAGAAGCAGACGTGACCCCGGCTGTGCCTGCCGCCGCTGAGGATAACGATCAAACCGCCGGCAGTCCGGTGACCGGCACTGGCTCAACCAAGCCGCAGCCCGCCAATGCCGAGCAAGGTGACGACGCGGTAACCATCACGCTCAAAGAGCTCATTGAGATGAACGATCAGCAGGCGGCGTCGGCACCTTCCGCCAACGTGGAGGATGCCGGCAAGGGCGAGGCTGATGACGATACCAATGATCGCCTGTCGCAGTCTGGTGCTGAGACCACGGTTATTCCCTTGCTTGAGCGCGAGGAAAGGGCGTTGCGTGACGCTCGCGCAGGACTGGCTGGGTACGATGACGAGGGCAATCCCTTGCATGACGGTCAGGACGACACACCTTCACGTGGAGTTCCGGAAACCACGCCGAGCGCGTAACCGGTCATCTCATGCCGACGTTACGCGGCACAATAGAACCAACGGATATGGCTGGAAACAGCCAACAATCAACCGCCCGGCGACGGGCACCATCGAGGAGCATTCATGGACATCGAACTGGGCATCCAAAACGTGGCACGACCGGTGAACTTCAGTACCGAGGAATCGGCCGACAGCGTCGGCAAGGCTATCGCACAGGCCGTAGCCAACGACGAAACCATCAATCTGACCGATGATAAGGGTCGTCACATCATCGTGCCCGCCAAGGCACTGGGCTATGCCATCATCGGTTCCGAGACCAAGCACGCCGTCGGTTTCGGCGCTCTGTGACGATACGGATTGTTCAAGGGCTTACAGCAAAGCCTCCGCGAGAGCGGAGGCTTTGTGCTATCGGTATAACGGCAGCGCGCCGCGTCGGACGATTTCGGCCACGGTGGCCTCATCGGTCAGGTTCTCTCCCAACAGATTCGGTTTGCCCTTACCATGCCAGTCCGATCCGCCTGTGACCAGCAAATGGTAACGTGCGCAAATGCCCAGCAATCGTTCGCGCTGTTCGGGAAGGTTGCCACGATGCCACACTTCCAGGCCATCCAGCCCTTCCGCAATCAACGCTTCAATCTGCTCATCGGAAAGCAGTCTCCGGTTTCGGCTCAAATCACCGGCATGAGCAATCAGAATCACACCGCCAGCCCCCTTCACGGCAGCAACCACCTCACGCGCGGTCGGTGACGGCGTGGGAATGTAATATTTGGAGGACGCGCTGACCGCATCGGCAAACGCCTCAGAACGATTTTGATACACCCCGGAGGCAACCAGCGCATCGGCGATATGCGGGCGTCCTATAGTGGTGTTCCCGCCTTCCTTGACCTGGGCGAGCACGGACTCCCATGAAATCGGAAGGTCCTTGGACATAAGTTCCACCATACGTTGCGTACGCCGCAATCGTGCCTGGCGAGTACGCGCGAACAGATCCACGATGCATTGATTCGTGGGATCATATTGGAATCCGAGCATATGCACGGAAACACCGTCATCGGTGGCCGTGATTTCAGTGCCGCGCAGTAGCGGCAGCCCTACCTGGCATGCCGCGTCCTCGGCCTGAGGCCAACCGGCAGTAGTGTCATGATCGGAAATGGATACACCTTTAAGCCCCACAGCCTTGGATTGCTCGGCCAACACAGCCGGCGTCTCCGTGCCGTCGGAGAAGGCGGTGTGACAATGGATGTCCCACCCGGTTGTGGGCGGTTCCATAGGCATCACGTATCCAGTCATACTGTCCATCGTAACCTCATTTCGCCCCTCCCATGCCTGCAACTCGATTCGCTACCAGGCAAAACCGAACATTCTCTTCCTATCTGACAACCACAGCGGTTAATCTTGAGCGCAGTACCCACACCGGAGGATTCCATGACGCACACGAACAGCACAAACGGCGCACGTAACGATACCAGTACTGCCTCAATTCCCCGGCTCACTGGCTGGAGGCACAGCGCCACATGGACTTATCTCATCATGCTGATTGCTTCGGCAGTGGCATTGGGAGCCTCGTTCATACTTTCGGCCGAGACGCTACAGCTGGCACGCCATCCTGAGTCCTCATTGGGATGTGATGTAAATGCCGTGGTCTCTTGTTCCACGGTGGCTCAATCATGGCAGGCGGAACTCGTGAAATTCGGCGGGCTCTCCTATCCGAATGCGTTCTTCGGCATCGCCGCCGAATCAGTGTTCATTACCATTGCCGTGATTGGTATGGCGCGCGTGCGCGTGCCGCGATGGTTTGCCACTTGCACATGGTTTGGCGGCTTGGCAGCATTGGCCTACTCATACTGGTTGAGCACGCAGTCGCTGTTCGTGATTCACGCGCTATGCCCGTGGTGCTTGACGCTGATGTTCTCCACCACCATCCAGTTCATGGCGTTGAGCCACGCAACCGTGGCCGTGCAGGGATTGCCGTCTCGCAAGGTCACTGACGAAGAGAACGGCATCGCTTCCGATATGCCGCAGATACCGGCCGGGTTGAACAAGTATTACCGCCTCAACATCGACCTTATGGTTGACGTGCTGTGGATTGTGGCGATTGTAGTACTGATTATCGTCACCGAGGGCGCAGCACTGTTCGCCGCATAAGCGGCTAATAACGACGTATCTCTCCCTCCATCAGCCTCACGGCTGGCGCTTCTCTCACCAGAGGGAGGTCAGGAACGGAGCAAATCGATATCGGCAACCAGCGTGGCCGAGCCGGTGAGTTTGACGTCCTCGTCGGTCACGTCCACTCGCAGAGTGCCGCCGCGCACGGTGATGTCCCAGTGTGAGATGCCGGTCTTGGCGCGTAGCACAATGCCTGTGGCGCACAAGCCTGTACCGCAGGAGAGGGTCTCTCCGCAGCCTCGTTCGTTGACACGCATCGTCGCCTCACCCACTGCGGTGTTGTGGTCGATATCATCAATACGCACGAATTCCACGTTCTGATCGGATTCGATAGTTGGGTTGACCACCGGCTTGGTGACCAAATCCAGATCCTCGACCACTGGCAGCGTGGAGAAGGCATCTTCAATCACCGCCACCACATGCGGGTTGCCCATGTCGACGAACGTGCCACGTGCCGAGCCATCGTTGCCGGGAATAGTGACTTCATAGGCGTCGGTCTCGCCGATTTTCCACTCCCCCATTTCCACCTGGAACACATTGGCACCATACGGCTTCACGTTGCCACGAGGGGTCAGAATCTTGACGCCGGCTCGGGTTCCAAGGCGGAACGGCTCGGTGGAGTCAGCCACGCCCTCACGCTGGGCGAATAAAGTGATGGCGCGTGTGCCGTTGCCGCACATCTCAGCCAACGACCCGTCTGCATTGCGATAGTCCATGAACCATTCAGCGTCACCTGCCTGCACAGCCATGATTTGCTCATCGCTCAGATCAGACACGAACTCAGGCTTGGTCAGGCGAATCAGTCCATCGCCGCCGATGCCGAAATGACGGTCGCACAGGAACCGTATCTCATCGGCAGTGGGCTCGAAATCGCCGGTTTTGTCGAGGTACACCACGAAATCATTGCCGGTTGCGTGTGTCTTAGTTACTCGTTGCGGAAGACTCATGGCTTTCAGAGTACTCTAGGGAACGAAACAATACTGTTCACAGACTGTTTCCGTGAACAGTGTGGGACTGGCCGCACGGCCGGCCTCGGGCATTTCGTACCGGTACGCAGTCTTGTAGGAGGATTCTGGCATGAGCTCATCAGCGCCCATCGGCGTCTTTGATTCAGGGCTTGGAGGCATTTCCGTTGCCCGAGAAATCGCCAAGGACATGCCGGCTGAGCACGTGCTGTATTTCGGCGATTCCGCCAACGCCCCGTACGGCGTCAAGACCCCGGAGCAAGTGAAGGCCTTAAGTTTTGACATCGTGGAACGATTCGTTGAACACGGTGTCAAGGCCGTGGTCATTGCCTGCAATACCGCTACCTCCGCCGCGGTGAACGATTTGCGCGAGCATTATGACATTCCGATCATCGGCATGGAGCCGGCATTGAAAGTGGCTTGCGACCGCGGGGACGCCCCTCTCGGCCAGCAGCATATTCCACAGCGGGTGATTGTGGCAGCTACTCCCCTGACCTTGCGTGAGCGGAAATTCGCCGAGCTTATGAAGCGTTTCGACTCCGATAACACGATTTTCAAGGAACCCTGCCCGGACCTGGTGGAGATTGTGGAGTCCGGTCAGCTTGGCAATCATGATCTGGTGATGCGCACGCTGCACCACTACTTTGACCGATATGACCTGGACCGCATTGATTCTGTGGTGTTGGGGTGCACGCATTTCGTGTTCTACCGCGACTATTTCCGTGAACTGCTGCCCAAGCATGCCGCAATCATCGATGGCAACGAGGGGACGGTTCGTCACCTTGGCGTGGTATTGGAATCATTGGGCAAGCTGGCACCGGAGGATGCACTTGGCCGCGTGGAGATTTCAAATTCCGACCCATCCGAG
>CXRC01000021.1_pt1 | contig 13323 bp, 8 predicted proteins | sample 591161 | NCBI WGS metagenome assembly CXRC01 (sample SAMEA3491312, study PRJEB9169) | human gut metagenome | biome: ENVO:mammalia-associated habitat; material: ENVO:feces | place: Bangladesh | collected 2010-04-07
CCGCGTTGCGCCCGCTCAGCCGAGGCAATGTCGTGGTAGGTGAATCGGTTGGAATAGTCGGAGAACAACACCGACCACGGCGGCCGCACAACGCTCGGTTTCGGCTCCTCGTCAATCGGCTTATGTCTCGCTACAGGAATCCGGGCAGTCTCAGTATGCTGCAACGGCAGCACGAACGTGCCTTTGCCTACTTTGGAGGCGATGAGTCCCTCATCTTTGAGTTGCTGATAGGCCTGTAATACCGTGGTGCGATTGACCTCGAGGTGTGAGGCTAACTCGCGTTCAGGCGGCAAACGATAGCCCTCAGCCATTGCGCCGGAGACAATCTGTTCACGCAGCTCAGCAGCCAGCTGCCGGTACATCGGCACCGTGCTGCGCCGGTTCAGCGTGAACTGCATGGCAGATCGTCTCCTTGATTCGTCGGTCGAATACCAGTCTAACGGCAGACGAATCGGCTACAGCGACAGGAAGAGCTCGTGGATGCGGATGTCGTCCGTGAGTTCGGGATGGAAGGCGGTGGCGAGGATGTTGCCTTGGCGCAGGCCCACCACGTGACCATCGACTTCGGTTTCGACCGTAGCCTCGGGGCCGACCGACACCACGTAGGGTCCACGGATGAACACCAGTGGAAAGTCCGCGATGCGCTGTGGGTCGTCGGCTTGGCCGAAATCAGCGATGGCTTGGAAGCTGCCGAGCTGACGACCGTAAGCATTGCGGCGCACTACAGCGTCGAGCGCGCCGAAGTAGACGTTCTCATCATTGTCGAGCTTCTTGGCCAGCAGAATCATGCCAGCGCAGGTGCCAAGCACCGGTTTGCCGGCCTTGATGTGCGCGGCAAACGGCTCGAACAGGCCGGTGGAACGTAGGAGTTTGCCTTGCGCGGTGGATTCGCCGCCAGGCAGGATGACCCGGTCGATGGATTCATCGAAATCCTCGGCCGCGCGCAACAGCTTCCACGGGGCGCCGAGCTTGTCGAGCACCGCCGCATGTTCGGCGAACGCGCCCTGCACGGCCAGAATACCGGTCACGCCGTGCGTGGCGGTTTCGGCGTCTGCGGATTCTTCTTTGGAAATGTATTCAACAGCTACAACCATGTTGTCCTCTCCGGCTTCGGCTCCCGTCACTCGCCGCGAGCGGCCATGATGGTCTGAATCTCGTCCTCGTTGATGCCGACCATGGCTTCGCCTAGGTTTTCGGACAGCTTGGCGAGCAGGTCGGCGTCCTGCCAGTTGGCGGTGGCCTTGACGATGGCGGCGGCGCGCTTGGCCGGGTCGCCGGACTTGAAGATGCCAGAGCCCACGAACACGCCTTCGGCGCCGAGCTCCATCATCAGGGCGGCATCGGCCGGAGTGGCCACGCCACCGGCGGCGAAGTTCACGACGGGCAGGCGGCCGTTGTCATGCACGTACTTGGCCAGGTCGTAGGGCACGGCCAGCTGCTTGGCGGCCTCGTAGACCTCGTCGTCGCGCAGGCCGACGAGCTCGCGAATCTGCTTGTTCATGGTGCGCATGTGGCGCACGGCCTGAATCACGTCGCCGGTGCCGGGCTCGCCCTTGGTGCGAATCATGGCAGCACCCTCGGCGATGCGGCGCAGCGCCTCGCCCAGGTTCTTCGCGCCGCACACAAACGGCACGTCGAACTGGTTCTTGTCGATGTGGTACACGTCGTCGGCCGGGGAAAGCACCTCGGATTCGTCGATGTAATCGATTTCGATGGCCTGCAGAATGCGGGCCTCGGTGATGTGGCCGATGCGCACCTTGGCCATAACCGGAATCGAGACGGCTTCCTGAATGCCCTTGATCATGGCCGGGTCGCTCATACGGGAGACACCGCCGGCGGCGCGAATATCAGCGGGGATGCGCTCCAGCGCCATCACCGCGCACGCGCCGGCATCCTGCGCGATTTTCGCCTGTTCGGGCGTGGTGACGTCCATAATCACGCCGCCCTTGAGCATTTGGGCCAGATTACGGTTGAGTTCCGCACGATTCTGCGTCATGAGTTTCCCTTCGTTTCGACGCTGCTTGGTATCGCGCTTCATTATTGAACGAATCGGATTGGCCCCACCCAAACCAGTCCAATTTGGATGGGGCCAATCCGCAACTTCTGCACCCATCCAATCCGGCAACCGGTTGTATGGCCTTATGCATCCGGCACGTATTCGAAGATGCGCGCAATCAGTGGGAGGTATTAGCCGACGGTGTTGCCGTAGATTTGGGCTTGGAGGTCTTTACGGGCGGTTTCCATGCGGGTGATCTGGCCGAGGAGGGTTATCTTCTCTTCGCCGTCGGGCAGCTGGGCCATGCGGCGTTTGGCCAAACCGATCTGGCGCATGAAGCCCATGTCCAACAATCGGGTGAGAAGCTCAGTGGCGTAGCGCTGCTCCTCCGGCGTGGCAGGACGCAGCTGTACTGCGGCGGCACCACCGCCGACTCCCCCAGGCACGTTCGACTGCGGAGGTTGTGCGCCATTACCACCGTCGTCGCCAGGCAGTGGCAACGGCATGACGGCCAGCTCGTTGATGACCTGATTCAACATAGGCCCGCCGGCCTTGGTGAGGTTGTGCATCCACAGACCCTGCGGGGTGTCGTCGGACGGCAGTCCGCCGGCGGCCGCAATCACCTGAAACAGGGTGCGGAACACCGAAGTCATGAAATGGTCGATGGTCAGCTGGCCGAACATGGTACGGTCGATGGCACGCGGCACCTGAATCAGTGTGGCCATGAACTGTTGCTCGGCGATGAACACGGCATCATCAATCTTGAAGTATGCCTGCTCGGCGGCATCGCGACGCTCCAGAGTCTTGCGGGCGGCCGGATTGGCATATGGATTAGTGCCGGGTTCCACCCGACGCTCCTCACGGTCGAACCGGCGCTTGGGCGCATAGGCGTCCTCGTCGCGCACGTGCATCTGACGGCGGGCTGTCATCACCTCGCGGCGCATCACCTCGAGATCCACGCCGATACGGCCAGCAGCCTTGCGCGCATAGGCATCCCACAGGGAACGGTCGCGAATCTGTGCCACCAGCGGAGCCACGGCTTTCATTGCCCCCACTTGACCGGGAGTATACGTTAAGTCAAACCGGCCGATGGCGGCATCGATCACGAAGTCATAGAGCGGCTTGGCATTGGCAATCAACGAGCGCACCGCCTCATTGCCTCGTTCGATACGCAGATCGCAGGGGTCAAGATTGTTGTCGGCCACAGCCACAAAGGTCTGGGAAAGGAATGCCGAATCGAGACCAAAGGCGTGCAGTGCGGCTTTCTGGCCAGCGGCATCGCCATCGAACGTGAATACGATACGTGAACTCAATGGCTGGTCTTTGATCTTCAGCGGACCGACCAATTGCACCGCACCCAGAGAATCGTCGGCAATAAGGCGGCGTACGATCTTGGCATGTTCGGCACCGAATGCGGTACCACACGTAGCAATGGCGGTGTCAATGCCGGCCAGATGCATGGCCATCACGTCCGTATAGCCTTCGACGATTACCACCTGCCGCTTCTTGACGATGGCGGATTTGGCCAAATCGATTCCGTAGAGAACCTGGGTCTTACGGTAAAGCTGCGTATCCGGCGTGTTGATGTATTTGGCGGCGATCTGGTCGTCCTCATACAGTTTGCGCGCGCCGAAGCCGAGCGTGCGTCCGGTCGAATCGCGGATGGGCCAGGTCACGCGGCCGCGGAAATAGTCGTAGATGCCGCGCTGGCCTTGGCGGGCCAGGCCGGCGTCGAAGATCTCCTTCTGTGTAAACCCCTTGGATGCCAAATGACGCACGAGATTATCCCAGCCTTGGGGCGCGTAGCCGCAGCCGAAACGTTCGCAGTCGGCTTGGGAGAAGTTGCGGCCGCCGAGCAGTTTGCGGGCGGGCAATGCCTCCTTGGTCAGGATTTGGGAGACGAAGAAACGCTGGGCTTCCTCGCAGGCTTCCAGCAGTCGCGTGCGCTTGGAGCCATTGTTCTCGCGGTTTGGACCGTTGCCACTGTTCTCGTAGTGCAGCTCGATGTGGTACTTGTCGGCGAGTAGTTCCACGGCTTCACGGAAGTCGATGTTCTCGGATTGTTCGACGTATTTGAACACGTCGCCGCCCAAACCGCAACCGAAGCAGTGCCACACGCCGAGCGAGGGGCGCACGTTGAAGCTGCCGGTTTTCTCGTCGTGGAACGGGCATAGGCCGACGAATGTGCCGGTTCCGGAGGGCTTAAGCGTTACGGTCGCGGATACGATGTCATACAGGTCCGCGGCGGCGCGCACCTTCTCGACATCTTCTTTCTTAATCATTCCGACCATAAGTCTCTAGAGTAGCGCCACGTGTGAGACACGGTAGATATGTACCGTTACTTTCTTGGCTCCCCTCACTCGCCTATGGAGACAGCTCTCCTCACCCGAGGGAAGCCAAGGGATAGGTCATAGCTCTCTCAGGGAGGAAAGCTGTCAGCGCAACTGACTGAGGGTGCCCGCCACGGAACAGCCTCAGCACAGGATGGAATGAAGAGCCAAGGCGGAATTGTCGGTTAGGGACGCCACTTGATCGATGGCCACGCGCAAACGTTCATTGTCGTTGGTGGACTCATTCCAATCGGCTAGGAACTGGCTTTCCAGCGCGTCGGAGGGCTGCGGTGAATCGGCCATCAGCACGTCGATCAGGTCCTCGACGATTTTCAGTTCCTCCTGGTGGAACGGCTCCCTCTCACGCGGCGCCATGACGAAATACACGGCGATGCCTTTTAATGCCACAATCTCGTAATTCGTATCCTCGGGAATCACGATATTGGCGGAGTAACGCGTCAACGGTCCCGGTCCGTATGTATCGCGAGTGGCGGTTTCCACCGACCAGCAAAACCGCCCAATCAAGTCGGAGGTGATGTTCTTCAACTGCGCCAAAGCTTGACGTGATCCGTTGAAATGCGCAGGGAACATATGCTCACGCCTGAGTCTCATGAATGCTGCCAACAGCTTATCCGCATCCCACTTGGTCCCATACCAGCCGCGCGTCTGCTCGATGATGTGGTCCAAAATCTGTGAATCGGCGAGCACAATCGGGTCGAAGGCACCAGTGGCGATGGAATCCTCAACATCATGCACCGAATAGGCGATGTCATCCGAAAGATCCATGATCTGGCATTCCATCGGCTTGGTAGCCACAGGCGCGCCGATTTTCAACCATCGGAACACGGGCTCATCATCCGGGTAGACGCAGAACTTCTTGGACCGCTCCCCCTTGGGATGCTGGTCGGCCTCAGCCAAAGTCCACGGATATTTGACCGCCGCATCAAGAGCTGCACGGGTCAGGTTCACACCGGCGGAACGGCCGTCCGGATGGAAGATTTTGGGTTCGAGACGGGTCAGAATGCGCATGGTCTGCGCGTTACCCTCGAATCCGCCAATATTGCGCGCGATTTCGGCGAGCGCCCGCTCCCCGTTGTGCCCGAACGGCGGATGGCCAAGATCATGGGCCAGGCAAGCGCAGTCGACCACATCAGGATCGCAGCCAAGCATTGCGCCTATTTGTCGACCGATTTGGGCGACTTCCAGCGTGTGGGTGAGGCGGGTGCGAGCGAAATCATCGGTACCAGCAATCAGAATCTGGCTTTTCGCGCCGAGACGCCGCAGGGCGGACGAATGTATCAGCCTTGCGCGGTCACGCTCAAAAGCGGTACGGGCTTTGGACTTCGGCGGTTCAGGTGCCCAACGCTCTTCATCAAAGGCACTGTAGCCCTCATCGCTCAGCACCCGTTCCCCATCTTGCGTTGTTTCCATAGTCCAAGCATAGGCCCATATATCGGCTGCCGTACAGTGTTACAGCAGCGTGGCTGGATCGAGCTTGGCGAGGTCGTCAGCGGGCAGCACCTCGGCGGCGTGCTCGTAGAGACGCGGAATGCGATTGCGCAGGCAAGTGAAGACCTCATAGCTGATGGTATCGGCGGCACGGGCCCAGTCGTCGGCAGTGGGCTCCACAAACTGCTCACCACGACCCGGGCCGAACAGTTCGACCGTGTCGCCCTCGTGAACTCCGAGTTCGGCGGCGGAACCGTGCAAATCCACGATGAACTGGTCCATGCACACGCGACCGCAGACGCGGTAGAGCTTCGGGCCCTCGGTGGTCATAATGCGCACTGGCCCGCCCGGCTTCTCCACATGCTTGGCACCTTCCATATCGAATCCGGAGGCGGAGCGGTGGATGCCGTCGGCGTAGCCCAATGGCACGATGGCAGTGGACGTGTTGTCTGGAGTCAGGTACGTGCGGCCGTAGGAGATGCCATGGCCGGCCTCCACATCCTTGACCGTGCCGAGCTGCGCCTGCAGGCGCATGGCCGGGGTCAGATGCCAATCGCGCGGGGTGCCCATGGCCGGATCAGGCTCGTAGCCGTATAGCCCGATGCCGGGGCGGGTGAGCTCGAAATGAATTTCCGGGCGATCCAGAGTGGCCGCAGTGTTGGCCAGATGACGAATCTCCGGCGGAATTCCGGCCTTTTCCATACGTGCGGTGAAGTCCTTAAACGTTTCGATCTGGCGGTCGGTGGAGGCCACGAACTCAGGCACGTCAGGCGAATCGGCCACGGCAAGGTGACTCCACTGGCCGACGATATGCAACACGCCTTCCTTGGCAAGTGGCACCAGCTCGGCAAGCGCGGCGGCGAACCCTGCAGGCGTGAAGCCGTTGCGGCCAAAGCCGGAATCGACCTTAACGTGCACGCGAGCGGGCTTGCCGAGTTTGCGCGCGGCGGCGGCCACGGCATCGATACCCGGCAGGGAGCCGACGGACACGTCGATGTCGGCAGCAATCAGCTCGTCAAACGGGACTTCGGTGCCGTTGTAAACCCAGGTCAGAATGTGGCAGCGGTCGGGGCCGATGCCGAGTTTGCGTAACAGCAGAGCTTCGTGCGATTGCGCAGTGCCGAGCCAGGTGGCACCGCCGGCGAGCGCTGCCAGCGCAGAAGGCAGCAGGCCGTGGCCGTAGGCATCGGCCTTGACCACGCCCATCACCGCGGTGCCGGAGTTCGGACCGCCGACCACGGAGACCAAATGGGCCATGTTGTCACGCATGGTTTTGAGGTTCACGATGGCCTGTGCGGGGTATTGGCGGCGGGCGGCCGCATAGTTGGCCTTGCCCTGCTCGGACGAGAATGCGATTTCAGGTGCTGCGTTCATGCTCATAGGCACCTATTGTTGCGCAGGAATGTGACGTATTGGCGAAATCGTCTGTTTTCGCGTGGCAGTCGTACACTAATGACCGATATGCGGTTTTGTATAAGAAACCGCCTTTGATTCCCGGCGTTGAGGCGTGCCGGGATCCCGGAAATCCGTCCGGTTCGGCCCCATAATCCTAGATTTCATGAGAGAAGAACATGGATCTGTTTCGTAAGAAAAGCGTGGATCAGCTTGTCGCCGAATCCACTCCCCTGAAGCGCACGATGCGCACCTTCGATCTGACGATGCTCGGCATCGGCGCGATCATCGGCACTGGTATCTTCGTGCTCACCGGTAAGGGCGCGCTGACCGCCGGCCCGGCCTTGTCCGTATCGTTCCTGCTGGCCGCCGTCTGCTGCGGTTTTGCCGGCCTGTGCTACGCCGAGTTCGCCGCCATGGCGCCGGTTTCCGGTTCGGCCTACTCCTATGCCTATCTGGCGTTCGGCGAGCTCATCGCCTTCGTCATCGGCTGGGACCTGATTCTGGAGTACGCCCTGCAGGCGGCCACCGTGTCCGCCGGCTGGTCGGGCTACTTCAACAAGCTGCTGGAAGGCTTCGGCCTGCATTTGCCGGTCGAACTGACCGCCGCCTACGGCACCACGCCGGGCGTCACCACCTACTTCAACCTGCCCGGCTTCGTCATCGTGCTGATCATCACGTGGGTGCTGTCCATCGGCATCAACCAGACCAAGCACACCAATGACGTGATGGTGCTCATCAAGCTTGCCATCATCGTGCTGTTCATCGTGTGCGCCGTGTGGTATGTCAAGCCGTCCAACTGGCAGCCGTTCTCCCCGTATGGCATCTACACGTTCCAGCCCGGCTCCACCCAGCCGTACGGCATCGTGCCGGCCGCGTCGATCGTGTTCTTCAGCTTCATCGGCTTCGACGCCGTCTCCTCCTCCGCCGAGGAGACCGTCAACCCAAACAAGACGCTGCCGCGCGGTATCCTGCTCTCGCTGGCCATCTCCACTGTGCTCTACGTCATCATGACCATGATCATGACCGGTGTGGTGCCGTACAAGGAGTTCGCCAAGTACATCGACGCCCCGGTCGCCGGCGTGATCCTGGAAACCGGCATGAACTGGCTCGCGGTGATCGTGAACCTCGGCGCGCTGATCGGCATGACCACGGTGATGCTCGTGCAGCTGTACGGCCAGTCCCGCATCTGCTACGCCATGAGCCGCGACGGCCTGTTCCCGGAGTTCTTCGGCCACGTGCACGAGAAATACCGTACCCCGTTCAAAGGTACATGGTTCTTCGGTATTCTAACGGCCATCGCCGGCGGTTTCATCAACATCAACGTACTGTTCGAGCTGGTGAACATCGGCACCCTGTCCGCGTTCATCATCGTGTCGGCCGGTATTCTGTGGATGCGCAAGACCCAGCCGGACGCGCACCGTGGCTTCCGCGCCCCGGGTGTACCGGTCACGCCGATTCTGGCCATCGTGTTCTGCTTCATTCTCATCGCCGGCCTCAACTGGGAGACCTGGGTGCGTTTCGCCGTCTGGTTCGGTTTGGGCCTGGTAGTCTACTTCGGCTACAGCCGCAAGCGCTCCAAGCTTGGGCTGGAAGACAAAGCCAAGGCTGAGGCTACGGCTGCCGCCAAGGACTGAAGTCAGTAAGCGATTCACTAAGTGATTATGATTGGCCCCTTCGGGGGCCAATTTTGTTACCACTCGTGGCGCTGATAGGCGATTCTGGTGGTGTCCACCGGGCGATCAATCAATTGAATCAGGCCGCATCGGGCGAAGCCGGAACTCTCCAGCACATGCTGCATAGCCTTGTTGTTGGGGTGAGTATCAGCCCGGACGTTGCCATAATGCTTCAGAGCCCACTTGATGCAGTCACGGGCCGCATGCCGGACCAGACCGGATGATGCGATGCGGTGAATGGTCACATAGGTATCATTATCCAGCCAAGCCCCATCGATGTGGGCGTAAGTGGGATCCTCACCAGGGCACAATGCGAACTGAGCCAGAATACGCTCATGGCCGTTGCAGGTGTCCACCAGCAGCACTGTGCGCTGGTTGGCAATATCGTCTTCAATCACGGATTCACGGGGGAACTCATTGCCCCATTGGGTGGGATTGCCATTGGCCGCCATCAGCTCACGGGCACGCGCGTAAATCTTCTGCATATGCGGCAAATCACGCATGGTGGCGTGGCGGAAACGACGAGACGTCGCCTTGTTCGCAGCGTTCGGCTGAGCCATTCCCACCTCTCTCATAGGGCAATCACCAGTACAGGAACTGACGGTAAACCTACCATGCCATAGGCACAAGAACCCCCGTCCGCGTTACATGGCGGACAGGGGTTCGTATAACACCTAATCAGGTCAGACGACCTTGCGCTCAAACGGGTCGGAGCTGATGCCTTCCTCGAGAATCTGCTTGGCCCATTCCTTGGCGGTGAACAGGCTGTGGTCGCGGTAGTTGCCGCAGCTCTTCTCGGTGGTAGCGGGAACATCATCCCACGTGGCCTTGTAGGCGATGAATTCCAGCGATTCCTTGAGCGCCTTGGCCACATCCTCAGTGGAGTGCGTACCCCAGGTCAGCAAGTGAAAGCCGGTGCGGCAGCCGAACGGCGAGCAGTCGATGTAGCCGGGGATGCGCTCACGCAGCAACACGGCGATAGTGTGCTCGATGGTGTGCAGGCCGCCGGTGGGAATCGCCTGCTTGTTCGGCTGGGTCAGACGAAGATCATAGTTGGAAATCACGTCGCCGTGAGGACCCGTTTCCGTGTCAATGTAACGCACGTACGGCGCCTTGACCTTGGTGTGATCCAGCTGGAATGATTCAACGACGGGCTTCTCAGCCTTTTCCTCTGCCATGCACGGCTTCCTTTCTACACATTTGCATGTTCACATGCCGTATCGCTTAGCAAGCGTAGTCGCGCCCACACGGGAATACACGGAAATACCCCATGATTCGCTATAGGCAATGGTTATTGCGCATTCCCGGCGTTAAACGAGGCGACGGCTTCCATAAAGCGCTTGCCGTAAAGGTCGAGCTTGTGCTGGCCCACACCGTTGACAGCCAAAAACTGCGCATTGGTAATCGGCTTGATACAGGCCATGTCTCGCAATGTCTTGTCGGAAAAGACGATGTACGGCGGTTTGCCGATTTCCTGGGCGATGGTGCGACGCAGTTCGCGCAGCTTCTGGAACAGCGCCTCCTCGTCATCGTCAGGAATATAGGATTCCATTGCAGCGGAAGCACTGGCTGATTCGCTGGACACTCCCCCATGTCGACTACTTACCGAAGCCGACTTACGCTCCACACGTTTGATTTCATAATGGAAATCCGACGCGGCGGTTTCAGCAGCACGCGCGCCAAACATGACAATCGGCATACGCCCTTCGGCGATGAATAGGTAGCCATCGGTGGCCATCTGACTCAGCACATCGCGCACGCGAGCCTCGTTCACATCCTTGAGCATGCCAAACGTAGGCATCTGTTCCGGATTGAGCCATGCCAGGTCCTGCGCTTTGGAGCCGCGTAGAATCTTGACGATTTTGCCGGAACCGACCCGCTGATTCACATCATGCACGCACCGGCTGATCGCCTGGGCAACGCTGGTGACGTCGATGGTCTCGAAAGTACTTTCGCAGTTCGAGCAGGCACCACACTTGCCCTCATGCGTATCCGAGGGCGCATCCGTCGGCGTGATTTCCTGTCCGAAATACCGCGTCATGTACCGGTGCAGACAATCGGCGGTGCGGCAATAGCCCACCATGCCATCCAGCAGGCGTCGTTTGGACTGCCGCACGATTTCCTGATCTTCAGGGGTCATGCGCTCGTTCTCATAATCGCTGTCGAGTAGACGGCGCCGGGTCACGATATCCGATTCGTTCCACAGCAGCGTGCAGCGGCTGGGCTCGCCGTCACGTCCGGCGCGGCCGGCCTCCTGATAATAGGCCTCGATGGATTCCGGCAAGTTGTGGTGGATGACGTATCGCACATCGGACTTGTCGATACCCATGCCGAACGCATTGGTGGCCACGACCACCGGCACCTTGTCGGTGATGAAGTCGTGCTGCGCCGCTTCACGCGCGTCCGACGACATGCCGCCATGGTAGGCGACCGCCGCGTGCCCCATCTGGTTCAGCGTAGCTGCGAGCGCCTCGGTGGTCTTGCGGGTGGCACAGTAGATGATGCCGGATTCGTCCGGGTGGGCAGCCACATAGTTCGCCACCCACGCGGCCTTGTATTTGGTTTCCAGCTTGACCACGTCGAAATACAGGTTCGGCCGGTCGAATCCGGTGACGGTGACGGCAGGATTCCGCAAACCCAGCAATCCCACGATGTCGCGGCGCACGCGCTCGGTGGCGGTGGCGGTGAATGCGCCGACCGGCGGGCGCTTGGGCAGGCCGACAATGAAGTCGCCAATACCAAGGTATGACGAACGGAAATCCTGCCCCCATTGGGAGACGCAGTGTGCCTCGTCCACGGCAATCAGGGAGATTGGCGTGCGGGCGGCGAAGTCGCGGAATCGGCCGGTTTCCAATCGTTCCGGAGCCACGTACAGCAGTTTGAGCTGACCCGCCGCAGCCTGGGCGAACACCATGGCCTGCTCATCCGGGGTTTGGGTGGTGTTGACGAATGCGGCCGGCAAGCCCAGATCATTCAGGGCATCGACCTGATCACGCATGAGGGAGATCAGCGGCGAGATCACGATGGTAACACCGGGCATCAGCGCGGCAGGAATCTGGTAGCACACAGATTTGCCGGCACCGGTGGGCATAACGCCCAGTACGTCCCGGCCATCCAGCAAAGCATCGACGATGCCTTGCTGGCCTGGCCGGAACGAATCGTAACCGAAGTATTGCTTGAGCGCCCCCAGCGCCGCCTCATGTGCCGTCATGCTTCCCAACCATACCGCACTGCCGCGGTCACAAGTCATGTATGCCTGTTCAATTATCCGTAAATCGGTTTCAAGGGGCGGATTGGACGTTTCGGGTACATCTACTTCCGTTTCAAGGGGCTGGTCATCAGCTAAACCACATATACAAATGACATTATCCCAACGCCATTCCGCCGTTTTCACGCCTTGTCTACTTGGGCAACAGCCCCTTGAAACGGAAGTAGATATCCGGGATAGCGCAAATCCGCCCCTTGAAACGGAGAATCACCGAAGTTACGTTCCGAGAACGGCTCGCAGCGTCTCCGTCACAGACGGTCGAGAGCCTGCTTGAGGTCGGCGATGAGGTCATCGGCGTTTTCGATGCCGACCGAGATACGCACCAGGTTGGCGGGCACCTGCAAGGTGGTGCCGGCCACGGAGGCGTGGGTCATAGCGGCGGGCACCTCGATCAGACTTTCCACACCGCCGAGCGATTCGGCCAGCGTGAAGATCTCGGTGTAGTCCACGAACTTCTTGGCAGCCTCGGCACCGCCGGCAAGCTGCACGGAGAGCACGCCGCCGAAGCCGCCATGCATCTGACGAACCGCGATATCGTGGCCCGGGTGGGATTCGAGGCCCGGATACCAGACGCGCTCAATCACGTCAGCAGGCTGGGATTCCAGCCATTCCGCCACTTTCAGGGCGTTGGCGCTGTGACGCTTGACGCGCAAATCCAGAGTCTTCAGGCCGCGAATGTCAAGGAACGAATCGAACGGGGAAGGCACGGCACCGGCTGCGTTCTGCAGGAAGGCCACCTGCTCACGGGTTTCCTCATCGTTGAGCACCACGGCACCGCCGACCACATCGGAGTGTCCACCGATGTACTTGGTGGTGGAGTAGACCACCGCATCGGCACCATCATCGAGCGGGTGCTGCAAGGCGGGCGAAGCGAAGGTATTGTCGACTACCACCTTGGTGCCGTACTTATGGGCCATTTCGGAGGTGACTGCGATGTCGGTGATGTTGAGCAGCGGGTTGGACGGGGTTTCGCCCCACACATACTTGTACGACTTGGCGGCGAGCGCGGCTTCCACGGCGGCGGTGTCGGTGATGTCCACCACATCGAGGCCCACGCCCCACGGCACGAACACCTTGGAGAGCAGACGGTAGGTGCCGCCGTACACGTCGTTGCCGAGCAGGATGTTGTCGCCGGGCTTGATGGTGGAACGCAGCAACACATCGATGGCGGCAAGGCCGGAGGAGAAGCTCAGCGCGTACTTGGCGCCTTCC
>CXRC01000095.1_pt1 | contig 11510 bp, 8 predicted proteins | sample 591161 | NCBI WGS metagenome assembly CXRC01 (sample SAMEA3491312, study PRJEB9169) | human gut metagenome | biome: ENVO:mammalia-associated habitat; material: ENVO:feces | place: Bangladesh | collected 2010-04-07
AGATGCTGTTTGTCTACCTCAACCCGCCAGCAGGAGTCCTTGCGCCCGAGCGGATCAAATCCACCACCAACAGCTTAGAAGGCGGCATCAACGCCCAGCTCAAACTGCTCGCCAGAACCCACCGCGGCAGATCAGGCGAACGACAACGCCGCATGCTGGATTGGTGGCTCTACTTAAAAACGGAACTGCCTGACGATCCAGTACGAATCGCCAGGCAGTCCGACTGGGGCCAGGGCCAACTCGCCAAAGTATCCACCCTGACCCAAACCGAGAACCAAGCCGACCACGAAACAGGACGCCCAGCCCTCTACGACAACGCTATCGACACCGACTACACCCACTCAATCGGCATTCAAAAAGGCCAAATCTAACCCCCGCGACACGCCGAGCCAGACACACATTTTGACCCTTAACCCTGAAGTGCGACACTAGGAATCTCCCCGCGAATTCGCACGACGTCGTCTCCTTACGACGGCCGCGGCGCACAATCGGCCGTGTCATCTCCATAGTGTGCAGAACTTTTTCGCCTTTGCGGACACCTATCCACGACTTCCCGAATCTGCTGCACACTTCGCAGATAGCCCACAGCCATGCGAAACTCTGCATGGAAAAAGACCACCGAACGGCCCGCATGCCGCCACCATGCGTATGATACGATGGAAGTTGTCAGATGCCTGATGACTCAATGCGGAGTTATCGCAACAACAAGTCAAGGAACCTCGGAGCATGCCATACGCGTCACGGCCAACCGGACCATTCGACCATGCTCAATACCGGTAAAGTCAGCGCTATGGTAAAAAACGACCCAAACCCGGACGAGCCTTTTCGTTTCGCACTATTGTAGACAGAAAAGCCGTTTGAGAACTGCACAATCATTGATCACGACAACGGCGTCACCAACTTGAGGACGAACAAGACAAGGAGCACATCATGAGCAACCTATCCGACTCGGCCGTACTTGAACCGCCAGCTTCAACGGAAGCACCAAACGCGGAATCATTCACCCCTCAGGGAGAGTACAGCCAACGGGAACTGGCTTTGCTGGCCCGACTGTCGTTGAAGGTCACGCCCGCAGTCTCCGCTCGCAGTCGCTGTGACGAGACGATGGACGCGATCAAGTCCTACATCCTGCGCGAGCGCCTGCAATCCGGCGACGTGATGCCCACTGAAACACAGCTGTGCGACACGATCGGAGCCTCCCGCTCCTCCGTGCGCGAGGCCGTGCGCAAGCTCGAAGCGCTCAACATCGTCAAAGTGGAACACGGCAAGGGCACCTTCGTGGGCTCTTTGTCCTTGGATCCGATGGTGGAAACGCTCGCATTCCGATCCATGGTGTCCGTCGGCAAGAATTTCACAGACCTGCAGGATGTCGTAGAGCTGCGCAGGTTTCTGGACTTGGGATGCGCCGGCGAAGTGGTCGTATCGCTTGCCGGCAGCGAACAACCGCGTCTCATGGAGCTTGCCGAGTCCATGACCAATACCGCCAAGGAAGGCAAGACCTTCCTCGCATTGGACATTGACTTCCATATGGGGATTCTCGATTCTCTGGACAACACGATCGTCAAGCAGATGGTCCGTTCCCTGTGGCTCGTGCACATGGCGGTTCTTCCCCAACTGGGTCTGCCGGTGTCCAGCGAGCTCGACCGTACCGCAGAGGCCCACAAGCGCATGTTGAACGCGGCCCTCGCCGGTAATGTCGAGGAATACCGGAAAGCCGTCATCGACCACTACGAGCCGATCGAGTCCATCCTAAAGCAACGCATTCAGGGAGGTACCGAGTGAAGTTGGGTAATCGTGATGCGGAGTGGGCGGAAGGCCGTCAGCCCCGCATCACTCCGCCGCAGCTATAAATGCGTCGGGATTCCATAACGCCGCCACAGGCAATGCCCAAAGATTACCCAGCCATTTCATCACGCGGCCACCCGTATACACAAGGTAGCCCCGGTAAAACCGCCGGTCGTTGGCCAACGCCGCCAGCCCTTTGAAATCCTCACGGGTTACCCGGGAGGAGGACTTGACCTCGACGCCGACAATGCGATCCCGGCTTACCATGACGAGATCGACCTCCTTGGGACCGGAGCCTGATTCGCGCCAATAGAAGCAATCGGGATGAATGCGGGACCACTGCACAGATGGCAGAATCTGGTTGACGACGAACGACTCGAGGAGATTGCCGTAATCCACCGGGTTGACCATGGGATCGCGGCCCTTGGAAAGCATGGTTTGTACGCTCAGCGACGTATCCACCGGATGGATTTTGGCACGGGCGAAGGTCTGACGGTTAGGCGCGGTACGCAGATTCGGCAACGCGCCCACCAGAAACCGCCGCATGAAGATGCCCACATAACGGTCTACGGTACGCCGGTCGAGGGCAAGCTGCTCACCCAAAGCACTGGCATTCAGAATGCCTCCGGGCATGCACAGAAGCCTCGTGAGGATATTTTCGGCGATGGCCGCGTCAAGTTTCTCATCGGGCAGAATGGTGTCGCCGAGCACGGCACGGATGTCATCCGCCACGAGTCTTTCCCGTTCCCAATCCGCATATTCGGCATATTGCGACGAGTATTCGGGGAAGCCTCCGGCGGCCATGAGATCGTAAAGCTTCTGACGGGCGATCGGCTCGTCGAAGGAGACGTCCGGCTCTCCATCCCATAAATCGTCCACCAGGCTGGTGTCAACGCCGTGCATCTCACGTTGAGTCAGGGGGCTCATGGTGAAACGCTGCGCTCGACGGGCCAGAGGATCCTGGCCGTCCAATCCACCTCGGTTGATGAGCGCGCTGCCGGTGAGGATGAACTGCGTATGGCCGGCGGGCAGCGCATCGACGATTTCCTTCACGGCGAGCGGCAGATCGCGGATGCGCTGCGCCTCATCGATGATCACCGGTAGGTTCAAGGACTCCAGCCATCCATGCAGATCGGTTTTCGCCAGTTCGTATGCGTTGGCATCCGCAAGGGTTTCATACGAAAAGCCGACGCCGACGAGTTGGCGCTGGGCCATCATCGTCTTGCCTACGGCGCGAGCCCCTTCCAGGATCACGGCCTTGCGTCGAGCATGCAGGATGGATTCAGCCAGAGGCCGGGCAATGTAATCGGACATGCAATTATTGTACATCGAATGTACAAAAAATTGTACATCGAATGTACAAAAAATATAGATGCTGCGTACAAAGGCGTCTTCCAGAGTTGCCAGGAAGACGCCTTTGTACGCACGGTCACGTATAGCCGAGGATCACTCCTCCGCAGCCGACTTCACTCCGAACCAGCTCAGCGGCAGATGCGTGAAGTACACTCCGGCCGTTTCCCGCTCCCAAGACAGGCCAATGGCCCCATCCGGCAGCACCGACATGCACTGGTAGACATAGTGATAGGGATTGAAGCACCGATTGCGCGCCCACGTGCGGCCGCCATCCTCACTCAGCCGCAGCACACCGCAGCCACGGTAGGGACGCATCAGGCTGGCATTGGCGAAAACGATCCGGTCGGATGCGCAGCCGGGCTCCTCGTCGGCTTTGGACGGGACCGTCACCGCATTGGGCTGGCTGAAGATGTCCGGCAGATCGGGATCGAACTCAACGGTTTCCCATGTATCACCACCATCATGGCTAACGGCCTTGCCGACCCTGCCCAGATGATGTTGATTGCGGAACAGGCACAGCACATCGCCGTTGGCCCGTTCCACGAACACCGATTCGTGCGTGGTGGCATCGTCATCGCGCACGTCCCGTTCGTCCACGACCTTGCCGTTGACTACGCGTCCCTCGTTGATGGCTTTGCCTCTGCGCCACGTCTGGCCACCATCATCGGAGATCAGCGCGCCGCCTGCGTTGAACTTGGGGCTCGTGCCGGTGCAATAGTACGGGATGAGCAGTCGCCCCCGATGTTTGCCGGCGCTCAGCTGGATGCCGTTGCCGGGCGACGTGCCCAGAAACCCCATCCATCCTTCCTTGACCATATGGTTGATGTGCCTGGGCTTGGACCATGTTTCGCCGTCATCGTCCGAATGCACTTCCACCAGATAGCTGGTACGCGCGGTCAGCAGGCTTTCATGCGGGTCGACGCCCTCCTTGAGATAGATGTTGCCCGCGGACTCACCATCGCGTGTGACGTTGCCATCCTCATCCACACGGTATGACGTGGCTTCTCCGTCCAAGGACGTTACCGCACCATCAGGTTGGAGCAGATATTCCGCCCCCTCGCCATCGTGCAGGATGAGCCGTCCCCGGGCATCCAGTCCCAAGCCCTTTTCAACGTTGGCGAAGCCTCGACCGCCCGGAAAATGGTCGATGATGACCGTCACACGGCCTGTCTCACGATCACAGACGATGCATGAGTCGATGACGCTCGCGCCATCCAGCCCATCACCGGGAAAGGCGATGACGGTTTGCAGCGGCAGCCACGTCTGTCCGCTATCCAAGGAGCGGCGGACAACGAAATGGATCTCATTGGGGGCATCGTTGGAGATGACCACACGTTGGTCGGCACCGGCAATCGTCACACCGGAGGGCGTGGTCACCAAAGACGGGATGCGGTAGCTTGCGGATCCTTCATATCCTTTGTCGAACAACGCGGTATCGGTGGTGGGCGGCACGTCGGAGATTTTGCGAATCTGCCCTTCTCCCAGAGGATACAGGAACAGACCGCCGCCACGAACTTCGCCGCACAACCGCACACCGGCCGTGTCCTCGCCGATCGACACGTAGCTCAGCCCCTCGAGATCACCGAAGAACACCTGACCGGGCTGATGCGTTTCCATGTTGCCATCAACATAGATGTCCACCGCACCGCGGAATGCGCGGATGACCAGATCATGCCACCCGCCATCGTTCCAATCGCCGTGGGCGCGATACTCACACCACTGTCCTTTGACGAAAGCGCGGTACACAAAGCCATCATCGTCAATGTCCACGTTCATGATCTGGCGATCGTCATCGCGCGCCGCAAGAATCGTGCCGAACTGTCCGACGCCACGTACGCGGAACTGCGCATAGATCGTGCCGTCGGTCACGCCATGCAGCGTCTTCACATCCTTGTCCGCCAAATAGGCCGCGGCAAACTCAATATCCGGCTGCGGCACGGGAACGCTGCCCTGAATACGCTCCGAAGTCCAAGCCTCCGGGAAGCATTCCAGCCGCTCAACGCCGATATGCGCTTCATTGGCGCAGTGGAAGACGCCGGTCTGCGCATACTTCGACGGGCAAATGTTGGTCGCGCAGGCGAAGGCCTGATAGCCATCCAGATAGATTCGCGTACCAAAATCGCCGAAGGTGATATGAAGGTCGTGGACACCGCCGAACTGCACGCCGTAGGTGTCTTCGACGTCCAGCACAATATGGTCTTCGGGCGCTTCGACGACCAGCGACCCGCGGGAAACCGTGACCGCCAGCGCGACGCGTTCGGCGTTTCGCGCTTCCAGCAGCATGCCGTCCGTGGCGACGTGGAACGCCACATGCAGCGTTCCCCCCTGTTCCGGAAGCAGCGCACTGTTCCATGTCTGGTGGATTTGATTGGGAATATGCGACATGGGAGTACCTTTCGTATTACGTTTCCTGTTTAACTATCCTGCATCGTTGCAAGCAATCCAGCGGACAGACCGTCCGGTCAAACCGTCCGGCCCGGCCCGCTCAGCTCACGCGGCGGCCGGCGCACCAGACGTGCTTCACCGCCAGCGTGCCCGAATCGGTGATCAGCAGGTCGGCGGCGTGGCCGGGGGCGACGAGGCCCAGCGGCGCGCCGGTGACTGGGTTCGGCCGGTCGAAGCCGAACGCGCCGTCCGCCGCGCCGTCCATGGCCGCCGTCACGCGAGCGACGACCTGTTCACGAGTTTCGGTCATATTGCCTTCCTTCAGATGTAACGCCGTGGTCCCGGTCCCAACGAAGGGAACCGGGACCACGTGCGGTCAGATCGCCTGCCAGGCCGGCTTGTGCTCGAACGAGTACCGGTAGTAATCCTTGTTGCGCAGGCGGCTGGCGGCCTCCTCGTCCACGATGATCGTGGCGTGCGGGTGCATCTGGAGCGCCGAGGCCGGGCAGAACGAGCTGATGCCGCCCTCCACGGTCTCCGCGACCGCCTCGGCCTTGCCCGCGCCGAACGCGAGCAGCACGAGGTGGCGGGCCTTCATGATCGTGCCGATGCCCTGCGTGATGCAGTGCGTGGGCACCTGGTTGATGTCGTTGTCGAAGAAGCGCGCGTTGTCGATACGGGTCCGCTCGGTGAGCGTCTTGACGCGCGTGCCAGAGGCGAGCGACGAGCCGGGCTCGTTGAAGCCCACATGGCCGTCGGTGCCGATGCCGAGAATCTGCACGTCGATGCCGCCCGCGGCCTCGATCGCCGCGTCGTAGGCGGCGCCGGCGCCCGCGACCTTCTCGCCGTCCTCGAGCGGGGTGCCGTTGAGCACGTCGCCGGGCACGTGGATCTTGGCCGGGTCGAGCCCCAGGGGCTCGACGACCGTGCGGTGGATGGTCGCGTGGTAGGACTCTGGGTGGGTCAGCGGCAGGCCGATGTACTCGTCCAGCGCGAAGCCCTGCACCTGGGAGACGTCGATCGACTCCTCCTTGACGATCTCGGCAAGCGCCTGGTAGGCGGCCAGCGGGCTGGAGCCGGTGGCGAGTCCCAGGACCGCGTTCGGCTTGGCCTTGATGAGGTCCGCGACCGAGCGTCCGTACAGCTCTCCGGCCTCCTCCTGGTTCTTGACGATGATGACTTCTGCCATGGTGTTTTCCTTTCAGACCTTGACGTCAGGCCGTGATGTCAGGCCTCGGTGGAGGCGGAGACTTCCTCGGGCGTGCGGGCGAGCGTCATGCCGCACTCCTCGAGCACGGCGGCGACGCGCTTGACGTTCTCGCCCTTGAGCGGCAGGACCGGGTTGGGCATCTGGTTGGTGTCGAACACGCCGAGCAGCGCCATGGCGGTCTTGAACGCGCCCACGCCGGAGCCGAAGCCCGCGACGCCCTGCGGCACGGTGACGATGCGCATGAGCGCGGCCAGCCAGTCCTGCTCCTTCTTGACGGTGACCCAGTCGCCGGCCTCGGTGGCCTTCCACATGCGCACGTAGCCGGTGGCCTCCACGTTGGCGAGTCCCGGCACGGAGCCGTCGGCACCGGCCATGTAGGCGCCATCCACCACGACCTCCTGGCCGGTGAGCAGCGTGAGCGGGTGGCCGGCCTTGGCGTTGTCGTCCACGAGGAAGCGGAAGGCCACGTCGTCGTTGGAGGAGTCCTTCACGCCGGCGAGCACGCCCTCCTGGCCAAGCTTGACGAGCAGGCCGCCGGGCAGCTTGGTGTGCACGCACACGGGGATGTCGTAGGCGAACAGCGGCAGCTCGGGCACGGCCTCGTGGATGAGGCGGAAGTGGCGCTCGATCTCCGGCAGGCCGCCGAGCGCATAGAACGGGCAGGTGGCCACGATCGCGGACGCGCCGAGCTCCTTCGCCTCCTTGGCGTGCTCGATCACGCGGTTGGTCTCGGTGTCGATGCAGCCGACAAACACGGGCACGCGGCCGTCGACAATCTCCATGACGGTCTGGATGATCTCGCGGCGGCGGGCGTCGGTGCTGAACGCGACCTCGCCGGAGGAGCCGAGCGTGAACAGGCCGTCGACGCCGGCGTCGATCATGCGGTTGAGTGAGCGCGCGAAGCTGACCTTGTCGACTTCGCCGTCGGCGGTGAGCGGGGTGACGACCGGGGGGATGACCCCGCGGAATTGTGTTGCCATGATGGTGGTTCCTTTACAAAATCAAGTTATTCGGATAATGGTCGGCCATTGCCGTCGGCCCCGTTGAAGGAGGCCAACGGCGGAATGGCGAAACGGTGAATCGTCGGCTTACCGACATTCCTCCGCGGTCGGGTGCAGCAGCGAAGGCGCGGCGCCCAGCAGCAGCTTGGTGTACGAATCCTGCGGATTGTTCAGTACGTCGTAAGCCGCTCCGCGCTCCACAATGGTTCCGTGGTTCATCACCACGATTTCGTCGGACACATAGCGGACGGTCTGGATGTCATGGCTGATGAACACCAAGGACAAACCCAGCGACTTCTTGAGATCCGACAACAGGTTGAGGATCTGCGCGCGCACGGACACGTCCAGCGCGGAGGTCGGCTCGTCGGCGATGATCGCATCCGGATTGAGCGACAGGGCGCGGGCGATGGCGACGCGCTGACGTTGGCCGCCGGAGAGCTGGCCCGGCAATGCGTACAGAGCGGACTCCGGCAATCCCACCATCCGCAGCAATTCGTGGGCGTGCTTGTCTCGGCTCGCCTTGTCGCCGAGCTTGTGCACAACGAGCGGGTCGATGAGCTGGTCGATGACGCTCATGCGGGCATTCAGCGCGGTGGCCGGGTCCTGGAAGACCACGGACACCACGCGGCCGATCTCCATGCGCTCCTTGGCGGTGCGGTGGGTCACGTCCTGGCCCTTGAACAGCACCTGGCCGGAGGTGGCCTGCTGCAGGCCGCACATCACGTTGGCCGTAGTGGACTTGCCGCAGCCGGACTCGCCAACGATGCCGATGGTCTTGCCCGGCATCAGGCGCAGATTCACCTTGTTGACCGCCTTGACCTTGTTTGGATGCAGAATTGAGCCGGCTCGGGTGGTGAAGACCACCTCGACGTCCTTGAGCTCGATGATCGGCACGTTCGGATCCTTGCTCATCGGGCACCTCCTTCCTTGCTGATGGCTGTCGGGGCGTCAACGGCGGGCGTGACGTCCGCGTCGTCGGGCAGGGCCGCGTAGAAGTGGTACGTGCCGGGCACCTGCTTGAAGATCGGGCGGGTGTTAAGGCCTACCATCGGATGGCTGGAGCGCGGCGCGAAGCGGTCGCCCTTCGGGAAGTCCGCCGGGGACGGCACGGTGCCGGGCACCTGGTGGAGCCTTCCGGCGCCGGCCTCGATGGAGGTGACGGCACCGAGCAGGCCGCGGGTGTACTCGTGGCGGGGGTCGGTGAGGATCTCCTTGGTGGAGCCCTGCTCGACGACCTGGCCAGCGTACATGACGGTGATGGAGTGCGCCACCTTGGCCACGAGGGCGAGGTCGTGGGAGACGAAGATCATCGCAAAGCCGAGCTTCTCGCGCAGCTCGTTGAGCAGGTCGATGACCTGCTTCTGCACGGTCACGTCGAGGGCGGTGGTGGGCTCGTCGGCGACGACCAGCTTCGGGTCGCGGGTCAGGGCCATGGCGATGAGCACGCGCTGGCGCTGGCCGCCGGACAGCTCGTGCGGGTAGGACTCCAGCGTGCGCTCCGGATCGAGGCCCACGAGCTTGAGCAGTTCCTCGGCGCTGCGGGTGCCGCCGCGGGAGGTGAGCTGCTTCATCTGCGCCTTGATGAGCATGGACGGGTTGAGCGAGGAGAGAGCGTCCTGATAGATCATGGCGATCTCGTGGCCGCGTAGGGCGTTGTGCTCCTTGGGATCCATGCCGACGAGGTTCTTGCCGTCGAACAGGATCTCGCCGCTGATCTCGGCCTTCGGGTCTAGCAGGCCCATGATGGCCAGCGAGGTGATGGACTTGCCGCAGCCGGACTCGCCCACGAGGCCCATGGTCTCGCCGGGACGCACAGAGAAGCTCACGTGGTCCACCACGTTCACGTCGCCGTGGCGCGGGAACTTGATGCACAAATCCTTGACCTCGATGACCGGCGGCTCGGTGCTCTTGGGCTCGAAGCGGTCGGTGCGCTTCATTTCGGCCTCGCGCAGCTTGGCAAGGGATTCCTCCAGACTCTCGTGCTGGGCGGCGTAGGCGGCGACAGGATCGACGAGCAGACGATCCTCCTCACGCTTGGCTTCCTTGTCTTCGTCGGTTTCCTTGATCGGCGCGGTCGGAGCGGCCACCATGGCGTCAGTGATGCCCTCGGACAGGATGTTGAGGCACAGCACGGTGATCATGATCATCAGGCCCGGGAACAGCGCCTGCCACCAGTAGCCGAAGATCACGCCTTCCTTGGCGGAGGACAGGATGTTGCCCCACGTCGGGGTCGGCTCCGGAATGCCCAGATTAATGAAGGACAGGGACGCCTCGAACACGATCGCGTCGGCGACGCACAGGGTGGTGAACACCATAACCGGGGCGGCTATGTTGCGCATCACATGCTTGTAGAGAATCCACGGGGCGTGGGCGCCGGAGACGATGACCGCGCGCACGTAGTCCTTGCCGTACTCGCTGATGATGTTCGCGCGCACGATGCGGGCAATCTGCGGCACGTACAGGATGCCGATGGCTGCGATGATGCCGAACATGGACTGGCCGAGGATCGAGACGAACACGGCGGCGAGGGCGATGCCCGGCACGGACATGAACACGTCGATGACGCGCATGATGATTTCCGAGATCCACGTGCGGGCCACGGCCGCGATCGCGCCGATGAGCGCGCCCAGCACCAAGGCGAACAGGATGGACAGCAGGCCGATGACGAGCGAATACCGTGCGCCGTAGAACACGCGGGTCATCACGTCGCGCCCAACGTTATCGGTGCCGAACAGGTGCTCGGCGGTCGGAGACTGATAGCTCACGGTAATGGCGAGAGGATCCTCCGGCGAGATCACCGGCGCGGCGACGGCCACGACGACCAGCAGCGCGATAAACAGCAACGCGAGCCTGGATCCAATGGTCATTTTGCTGAAACGGTTGAATTTCACTCCGGGACGCGACACCGCGTCCACGACTTTGGGTTTGCCAAACAGCATGTCACACCGTCCTGATTCTCGGGTTGATAAGCACGTACAGCATGTCAACGATGATGTTGATGATCACGAACGCGAGAGCCACCACCAACACCACACCCTGAACGAGAATCGGCTCGTTGCCGTTGATGCCTTCGAACAGCGCCGTGCCCATGCCGGGCAGGGAGAAGATGATCTCGGTGATGATGGCGCCGCCCATGAGGTAGCCGATCTTCATACCAAGCACCGTGACCGGAGTAATCAGGGCGTTGCGGAACACGTTGCGCGCAATGACGACGCGCTTGGGCACGCCGGCGCCGATGGCGGTGCGTACATAGTCCTTATCCAGTTCCTCGACCATGGAGGTTCGGATGATGCGGGTCATCTGTCCGGCGACAGGGAAGCCCAGCGAGAACGCGGGCATGGCCATGCGCGCCAGATATTCACCGGGATCCACGCTGAACGGCACGAGCTCGCCCGCACCCGGCAGCAGGGCCAGCTTGATCTGCAGCAGGTAGATCAGCAGCACGCCCAGCCAGAAGGACGGGGTAGCGATGGCGATGATGGAAATCACACGGATGACCTGATCGACCCACGTGTCACGGTAAAGGGCGGCGAGCACACCGAAAATCACCGAAAACACCACGGCGATGATCAGCGCTATGAACGTCAGCTGCAACGTGATCGGGAAAGCAGTCGCGATGCGGGAAGACACGGAATCCTTGTTCACGCCGTATACGCCGAGGTTGCCTTGGAACAGGCCGCCGAGATACGACAGGAACTGCTCGCCCCACGATCGGTCGAAGCCCATCTCGTGGCGGTATGCCGCAAGCTGCTCGGCCGTGGCGTTTTCGCCGAGAG
>CXRC01000155.1_pt1 | contig 10156 bp, 8 predicted proteins | sample 591161 | NCBI WGS metagenome assembly CXRC01 (sample SAMEA3491312, study PRJEB9169) | human gut metagenome | biome: ENVO:mammalia-associated habitat; material: ENVO:feces | place: Bangladesh | collected 2010-04-07
ATTTTTTTCAGCGGAATAGCCGGAACCCATTTATGGGTTCCGGCCCCTCGTCTTCCGTCTAGAGATTTTTGATCGGCAATATGCAGTTGATTTGTGACCTCGCCTTTCGTTGTTAGATATTTCTAACAAAGTCAGATTGTTGGATATATCGAACAATTTCTATTGCGGGTATACGCCAATCGAGGTGAAATTGTATGGTGGACTGTGTTGTGCATATCGACGGTATGACTGGGAAAATAAGGCTTTGGGATTGACTGTAGCCAGAGTATAGAGATAAGAAGACGAGGGCCTGATGGTAAAGACGAATGTGAGCATGAGCGTGAAAAGTGCCTTGTCGATAGTCGCATCTGTTGCTATGCTTGGTGCGCTGTATGTAGCGCCGGCGAACGCGCTGACCGACACCAATCTGGATGGTGCCAACGAGACAAACACTACGGCTGGCACGTCGTCTCAACTGAAAACTCAGGCCATTAAGGATGACACTTCCGCTGATGCAATGCCGGATAATCCGAACGCTGCCTTGCCGAATCAGGTCTCCCCAGATATCCCCGATGACGCGACCGTGGTCTCCCAAGACCATGCCGTTACCGAGAACGGTGAACTGAAAGAAATCACCACGGGCGAGACAGTGACCGATCCCGAAATCGTGGGTACGCAGGATTCTCAGCCAGATCCGCTTGCCAAGACTGATGGTGAGTCGTTCATTCCGGTTCAGGCCGATGAGGTCAAGCAGAAGGTCGCTGCCAATGGTGGCGATGTGAATGTCGGGGCGGCTGACGCGCAGTCTGATTCCGCCGGCCAGTCTGATTCCGCCGATACTTCCGGCTCCGACGAAGCTATTGATAGCGCAACCGCTACAAACGGCACCGCCAAAGCCACCACTAAGGGTTCCGTAAAACTTGCTGCTCTGCAAAACAATCAGTGGGGTGCTCACTGGGGCACTTATAATGGCACGCCAGCATTTTTTAGTGCAAAGAATGAGCTATTTGTTCAGCAGGCCAAAGGTGTGATTGATGTTTCCTCTTGGCAGCACACCATCGATTGGCAGGCGGTGAAGAACGCAGGCGTGGAAGGCGCAATCATCCGCTTGAGCTACGGCTGGGGCAATGGTTTTGATGCTCAGGCGCTTCGCAATATTAACGAGTGCAAACGATTAGGCATTCCTTTTGGCGTATACATCTATTCGTATGCTTATGACGCCAATACCGGTGCTGCAGAAGGCTCGGACGTAGTGAGCTTACTTCGCAAAGCCGGAGTGAATCCGGGCGATCTGAGCTACCCGGTCTACTACGATTTGGAAAAGTGGACGTGGACTGGCCACACGCCTCCTACTAATCCCAGCACGTACGACAGCATCGTGAATGCCTGGTACGGCAAGCTGAAGTCCGCTGGTTACAACAATCTTTCTGTGTACTCATACACTTCGTACCTAGACTCTGAGCTCAACAGCAGCAATATCCATGCCAAGACTCGTTGGGTGGCCCAGTATGGCGCCACGATGGGATATACCGCTTTCCCGACCAACGATCGCGGATGGCAGTACACCAGCAGTGGCAGCGTGAACGGTATTAACGGTACTGTGGATTTGAATGCGTTTGGCAGTGAGGAGTTCGTCTCTACTCTTCAAATGCCTTGGGTGATACGTGAAGAGGATATCGCCGTGGGCGCTGTGGCAAATTCCCCGTCCCATAACGTTGAATTCAAGTGGCAATCATATAATCTCAGCACCAAGAAATGGAAGACCATCGCAGGGTGGACTCAGGCAAATTGGGCAGGCTGGGCTGACTCGGCCGGTGATTACTGGCTGCATCTTGAGGCACGCGATTCTCAAACAAAAGAATCGATCGGGGCAATTACAATCGCATTCCGGTATCAGCCCGGTTCTACGCGCATTACCGGTACCTACTCAGGCTGGCAAGGCGGTCATGTGCTGTTGGGTGAATCCTCCAACAATCCGCATGCGAGATATGAAATGAAGATATACGACGTAACCCATCGTAAGTGGGTGGCGGGTTTCAAAGGACAGTGGGCGTATTGGTACCCGTCTTCCGGCGTGTATTGGACTCATTATGAGGTGTATACATCGGATAACAGGCTTGCTGATACTAAGACTTATGCGTTTGGAGTGAAGTAGGCCAATAGTTAAGCCCGGTGCACTACTGCACCGGGCTTAACTAAAATTCAATTGTTGTGAAGACCGTAATCAGGCCTGTTGTGGATCATCAGACGGTCGACTGATGATCCGGTCTTCTGCCACGCTCTTCAGGTGCTGGCCATATGGAGATTTGCCGTACTTCTCAGCGGCCTCAAGTAACTGGTCACGAGTAATCCAGCCATTTTCATAGGCGATTTCCTCGGCTACGGCGATAGGAAGGCCCTGTGCACGCTGTACGGTGCGTACAAACTCCCCGGCCTCGTACAGGCTGTCCATGGTTCCGGTATCCAGCCAGGCATAACCACGGCCCAACGTCTGTACCGTCAATGAATCATCGTCCAAATACATCTGGTTGAGATCGGTGATTTCCAATTCACCTCGGGCGGAAGGACGAACTTGTTTGGCGAATTCGGTAACGCGTTCGTCATAGAAGTAGAGTCCTGTCACAGCATAATTACTAGCGGGATGCTCGGGCTTTTCGACAATGGAAATTGCCTTGTGATTTTTGTCGAATTCCACCACGCCATAGCGTTCTGGGTCATCCACGTAGTAGCCGAATACCGTCGCGCCATGCTTCACAGATGCCGCTCGGCGCAACGTCTTTCCCAAACCATTGCCGTAGAAGATATTATCTCCCAGAACAAGAGCACACGGCTCACCCGCAATGAACTCTTCGCCGATGATGAAGGCTTGAGCGAGACCGTCTGGGGACGGCTGAACCTTGTAACTGAAGTTCACGCCATACTGTGAACCATCTCCTAGGAGACGCTCAAAGTTAGGCAAATCCTTGGGTGTGGAAATGATGAGGATATCGCGAATGCCCGCCATCATCAGCACGCTAAGCGGATAGTAAATCATCGGCTTGTCGTACACCGGCAATAACTGCTTGGAGGTAACCGTAGTAAGAGGATATAGCCGTGTGCCGGATCCACCAGCTAGAATAATACCTTTCATCGCTGCTCAAGCTCCTTTGCCAGATAAGTTGTGAGAGATTGCTCCCAATTCTGTGGATGGTATCCGGTAGCTTCCAGTTTGCTGAGATCCAGTGAGCAATTCTGCGGGCGCATGGCAGCATGGTGTTCACGAGCGTACTCAGCTACGGAGTTAGCGGTGATGGTATCGGGATCGACTCCAGCGGTTTGGAAGACGAGTCGTGCGATGTCATACCAGCTCGCGATGCGTCCGGAACCGGTCATGTTATATGTGCCATACGAGGCACCGCCATCGAGCAGATGGAAGATAGCGTTAGCCATGTCATCAGTAAAGGTCAGGCGTCCAAACTGATCGGAAGGCGCCTCGGCATGGGCGTGGTTCTGAGCCAGTCCCAGCATACGGGTCACGAAGTTGCGTCCCTCTCCAATCACCCAGCTGGAACGAAGCAGATAGTGCTGGGGCACGTTCTCCACGAGAGCGTCACCTGCGGCCTTGGTCTGTCCATATACACTAAGTGGAGCGAATTCCTCATCCTCGGTATGCAGTTCCTTGGTGCCATCGAACACGTAATCACTGGAGATATGCACTAGCGTGATGCGATGTTCGGCAGCGATGCGGGCGAGGTTCTTTACTCCTTGGACATTAGTTCTCCACGCGTTCTTCCGGCCCTCCGTCGTTTCCGCCTCATCGACAGCTGTGAATGCTGCGGCATTGATGATGGTGCCGTACAAATCCCAATCAATGGCAGTGTAGGCTTCGGCATCGGCGATATCGAACGTATCGGTGTCGTGATATTCGAATCCGCGCAGGTCATGGCTTTCGGCATAGCGGCGGATTGCACGTCCCAATTTGCCGCTGCTACCGAACACCATGGTGCGCTTAGGTGCCATTGGTTTGGCGTCTTTCAGCATTGGATGATGCAGGTCCGCCTCCGAGCGCTCGGAATCCTCCAGCGGAATGGGCCACTGAATGTTGAGCTCCGGATCCGCGAGATTGACGAAGGTGTAGGTCTTCTTCTGCTCGAGGCTCCAATGGGCGTTGACTAGATAGGTGTAAGCGGTACCGTCCTGCAACGCTTGGAAGCTATTACCGACTCCGCGCGGCACATATATTGCCTTGCTGGGATCCAAGCGGGTGGTGAAGACCTGGCCGAAGCTGTCGCCAGGACGCAGGTCTACCCAAGCACCGAAAATTTCACCGGTCGCAATGGAGATATATTTGTCCCACGGTTCAGCATGGATACCGCGTGTCACACCTTTTTTGGCATTGAAACTGATGTTGTTCTGCACAGGACCGAAGTCAGGAAGTCCCAGAGCTGTCATCTTTGCTCGCTGCCAGTTTTCCTTGAACCAGCCACGGTTGTCTCCGTGAACCGGCAGGTCAAATACCAGCAGACCAGGAATATTGGTCTTGGTGACCTTGAGTTCCTTTTCAAATTCCAATGACATTTATTCCGTCTTTCTTATCAGTTTCAATACGTTTCCCAAGCGGTGCAAGTACAAGTTCACTGACCCTGCTGCTTGTATTTCGCTTCCGTTGCGGCTTTGACGGGTTCCCACCAATCACGATTGTCGGTATACCACCTAATGGTGTGTTCCAAACCACTCTGGAAATCTGTATGGCGCGGCTTCCACCCAAGCTCGGTCTGAAGCTTGGTGGAGTCGATTGCATAGCGACGATCATGTCCGGGACGATCTTTGACGTGGTCGAAATCATTGGGGGCCTTGCCCATGACTTCAAGAATGTCCTTCAACACGGTGATATTGTTCCGCTCGCCATTGGCGCCGATAAGATAGGTTTCTCCCAAGACGCCCTTGGTGAGGATGGTCCACACAGCGGATGAATGGTCATCGGTGTGAATCCAGTCACGGACGTTCAGGCCATCACCATACAGCTTGGGACGAATGCCTTCCAAAATATTGGTGATTTGTCGTGGAATGAACTTTTCCACGTGCTGGTACGGGCCGTAGTTGTTGGAGCAGTTGGAGATGGTCATGCGCACACCGAAGGTACGGTGCCATGCGCGGACCAGCAAATCCGAACTGGCTTTTGTGGAAGAGTACGGGCTGGAAGGGTGGTAAGGCGTTTCCTCGGTGAATTTATGAGGGTCGTCAAGAGCTAGGTCACCGTAGACCTCATCGGTGCTGACGTGGTGATAGCGCACATCGTATTTGCGTGCCGCTTCTAGAAGGCGGAACGTACCCTCCACATTGGTCTTTAAGAACGGCTCCGGGTTAGCAATTGAGTTGTCGTTATGCGACTCGGCGGCGTAATGCACGATGGCATCATGTCCGGGTACCAGCTTGTCCAGCAGTTCAGCGTCGCAGATGTTGCCATGCACAAAATCAACGCGGTCGCCGAGCAATGGCTTGATGTTGTCAAGATTGCCCGCGTATGTCAATGCGTCCAACACTGTGATGTGCACGTCAGGGTGATTGTTGTATACATAATGGACGAAATTAGAGCCGATGAAGCCGCAGCCACCGGTCACGATGATGTTTTTTGGAGTAAACACTTCTTGGGTCATAGTGTATATGGTAGCCGTCAGTGAGTACTATGTTAGCGTTCTGATGCCTTAATAAGAATGAGTTCTTCACAAGGATGGACATATTGCACGGAACAGGTGGCAGAGCTTCGGATTTCTGGAGCAGCTATTAAAACTGGACAAGAGCATAAGCTGGGTATTTGCGCTAGCCAAGGCTGGCGTTGATACACCCCTTGCTAGAATTGGATGTTTATGAGGAAACTTGTGCAGCGGGCGAGAGATAAATACCGCTATTCATTGGTGGTGTTCAAAGAGCTGGTGAAAACTGATTTCCAGCTCCGATACCAAGGCTCGTTTTTGGGCATGGCATGGTCGGTGCTGAAACCGCTCATGCTATTTGCCGTGATGTATGTGGTGTTCGTCCGGTTCCTGAAATTCTCTGATGGCACCCCAACGTTTCCGATTTCCCTGCTGTGTGGTACTTGCTTGTGGTCTTTCTTCACGGAGGCCACTACCGTTGGTATGCGCGGTATCGTTGATCGCGGAGACTTATTGCGTAAGGTGCATTTCCCAAACTACATTATCGTAGCATCCAACACCATGGGGTCCATGATTTCCCTTGGCATTAACATGGTGGTGGTCATATGCTTTGGTTTCTTTGCCCACGCGCATTATACGTGGCGTATTCTGTTGGTGCCATTTAACATATTGCAGTTGTATTTGTTGGCATTAGGGATATCTCTGATTCTGAGCACGTTGTATGTCTACTTCCGCGATGTGGCCCACATTTGGGAAGTGCTGATGCAAGCTATGTTCTATGCCACGCCAATTATCTATCCGATTAGCATGATTGCCCAGCGGGCACCAGATTTTGCGTGGGCTTCTAAGTTCCTGATGTTGAATCCTAGTACCCAGGTCATTATGGACATTCGTCATAATTTGCTGTCACCGGAATATGTGCCGACAGTGTGGACATATATCAACAGCAGGTGGCTACCATTCGTACCGTATGTGTTGACCTTGGTAATCCTGATGGTGGGTGTGCGTGTATTCCGCAAGCACAATGCCAAGTTTGCGGAGGTGCTGTAAGCAATGAAAAGTGATTATGAAGTGAGTTTGGAGCGTCAGAGCCCAGTTGTTCTTAGCGTCAAGCATGTAGCCAAGTCATTCCGGTTGCCGACCGAGCAAGCAAGTGGTTTGAAGATGGCATTCCTGAACTGGACGAAGGGAATCAAAGGGTACACCGAGCAGCATGTGTTGCGAGACATTACGTTCGATGTCCGACGAGGTGATTTTTTCGGCATTGTTGGCCGAAATGGCTCCGGTAAATCTACTTTATTGAAGATTATCTCCCAGATTTATGTGCCCGAGCAGGGAACCGTGGATGTTCGTGGCAAGCTGGTACCATTCATCGAACTTGGTGTTGGGTTCAATCCTGAGCTGACCGGTCGTGAGAATGTGTATCTGAACGGTGCGTTGCTAGGCTTCAGCCGTTCGGAAATCGATGCGATGTACGACGATATCGTTGAGTTTGCCGAGCTTGGCGAGTTTATGGACCAGAAGCTGAAGAACTACTCCAGTGGTATGCAGGTAAGACTCGCATTCTCGGTCGCCATTAAGGCTCAGGGAGACATACTGGTGCTTGATGAGGTGTTAGCGGTCGGTGATGCTGCATTTCAGAAGAAGTGCGATGCTTTCTTCAAGAGTGTGAAGGAAGATCCAACGAAAACGGTCATCCTGGTCACACACAGCATGGATTCGATGAAGAAGTATTGCAACAAAGCTATACTGATAAGCGATGGGGAGATCGTTTGTTCTGGTGATCCTCGTAATGTGGCAGACCAGTACAGCTTGGAAAATGCTCAGAACAATGATTTCTTCAAGACCAAGGGAGAAAAGAAATACGTTCATCCTAACGGGTTGAATTCTCGGGTGCCGATTCTCAACGTGACCAGTGATGGGCCAAAGGTTGTGGATGGCAAGACGCCTCTTGAATTCTCTATTGAGTATGAGTTTAACGAGGATATCCCTGCTTATTTGGGAATTGTTCTGCAGGATTCCCGCAGAAGTGGTCAAGTTTATGATGTTGACACACAGACGGAGTGTAAGGGCATGCCGATTGAACCCGGTCACCATACAGTGAAATATTCGATTCCACTGGATATGTTCAACAATGGTGAGTATCGCATTTTCGCTACGTTGCGTGCACAGACTGATAAGGATGCCGAGAAACCCGAGTTTTTGGCGTTCACGAATGATGACAACAGCTATTACTTCGCCATCAGAAATGATCGAAATGGCGAACAGGGTGTGCTGAGTGACCGTGCAATACAGTTTACGGCGATGTGAATAGCTGATTATAGGGTCCGTGACAAATTAGGAGATCCAGTGATTCTGAGCGCTGCTTGGTGTTCGTTGTGGTTCGACTATATTGAAGTTTGTTAAGTCGATGTGGCCTGGTTTTTGTTCCGTGTTTCCTCCCACTTGATAGGGGATGATGGATTATGACAAAGGGCACCTGTTGCACGGGGGGATTTCATGCGAAGGCGTTGAGGCTTTTGAAGGGGCTGCGCGCGAATCTTTCGTTGGGGGGGGGGTAGCCCCTGCGCTCTCGGCTGCGCCGAGTCTCGGGATTGCATCGGAAAACATCACTCACGAAGTGGACGCTAATTTGCTGAAACACGCGTGAAGGCCGCCGCTTTCAGTCCTAATAGCCGCGGCCTCATCGACGATAACCGGCGGTTCTTGCGCAATCAGATATTCAGCATGTGTCAAACATGCTCTGAGACGATGCATCCATCAAGTAAAAGGAAATGCGGAACAAAACCAAACTACCTCAAGCTATCATATATCTGATTGGTTGATTGCGTTTTTTTTGAGGTGAGGTATGGACTTGCAAATCGAGGAACAGTTGGCTTCTAGTAGGCGGACGATTACGGTGCTGATCCCCTGCTACAACGAGCAAGAATCTCTACCATTGTTGTTTGAGCGTATGGAAGCATTGGTGGCTGATTCCGAAAGTCTTGAGTACACGGTGCTGTTCGTAGATGATGGCTCCGCAGATGATACGCGTTCGTTGATCAAGCAGTATGCGCAGGAACACTCCTATGTGGAGTACATCTTCCTGTCCCGCAACTTCGGCAAGGAGAAAGCCATGTATGCGGGTATTGAGAATGTGCATACGGACGGACTAGTGATTATCGATGCCGATTTGCAGGATCCTCCGGAGTTAATCCCTCAAATGGCTGAGCTATGGCGTCAAGGATATGATGATGTATATGCTAGAAGGCGTTCCCGTGAGGGGGAAAGTTGGCTGAAGAAAATCACCAGCCGATGGTATTATGACTTGTTGCAGAAAGTGTCCGGCGTAGTTATTCAGAAAGATACTGGGGATTTTCGCCTACTGGATCACAAGTGTGTTGACGCATTGAAACAGTTAGACGAGTCCGAGAGAAACTCTAAAGCGCTGTTCAGCTGGATTGGATTCAAAAAAATCGAGTTCTTGTATGATCGTGATAAGCGTGTGGCCGGTAAGACCAAGTGGAATTACATGAAATTGTTTCATTTGGCTATGGATGGCATTACCAGTTTCACTACAATGCCGCTAAAAATCGCCACGTGGGCAGGTAGTTTAGTCTCCTTTGCTGCCATTGTGTATGCGATTGTTATTCTAGTGCGCACTCTGGCGTGGGGCGTAGATGTGCCTGGCTATGCGTCCACCATGGTGGTAGTTCTGATTCTTGGTGGCATTCAATTGTTAAGTCTTGGCATCATAGGCGAATATCTGGGCCGTGTATTCATGCAAACTAAGAATCGGCCGATTTACCTTGTACAGGAGCAGCATATCGTTAAGTGATGGTAACTAGATTTTTTAACCTCTCATGCTGGCCTCTCAATATAGTTGCAATATGAGCGTATTGGTGCGGTCTGAATTTAATGCAGGTAATATTGTTGCCTGTCGAATGGTTTATCGACAAACCTACTGCATCCATAAACCGGTTCAGGTAGTGCGCAAGAACTCGGGCACTACCTGGTCGACCTGTAGAATCTGCTGCGGCATGGCTTCGTGCCCTCTTTTCCAATCGCGGTTTTCCTATGTCTGGCGACAGAAAATCGTACACAGGACACGGGCCATGCCTCTATCTCAGGCCCTCAACCAATTTGCGCAAAAAATCGGACGTTAGGGGCTGCGGACATTTTCTTGGAGACTGAACGAAAGGATTATCATATGTTCAGTCCCGAGGAACGACAGCGCGTGGTGGAGCTGTACTTCACCACGCCGATGACGACGGCCCAGGTGGTGAGGCATCTGGGCTATCCGACCAGGCAGTGCCTGGAACGCTGGCTGGCAAAGGATCCCCGGTATGCTGGCCATATGGCGAAACCGATCATCCCGCTGGAAACGAGGACCAAGGCGATCGAGCTGGTGCTGGGCGGCATGCAGCAGAAGCAGGCCGCCGAACGGCTCGGCGTGAGCGTCGGAGCTGTCCACAACTGGGTCAAGGCGTATCGTGAGGGCGGCATGGCCGCGCTGCAGCCCAGGAACAGGAACGCCAGCCAGACCAACAAGCCCGCGCCGCGAC
>CXRC01000148.1_pt1 | contig 9745 bp, 7 predicted proteins | sample 591161 | NCBI WGS metagenome assembly CXRC01 (sample SAMEA3491312, study PRJEB9169) | human gut metagenome | biome: ENVO:mammalia-associated habitat; material: ENVO:feces | place: Bangladesh | collected 2010-04-07
GACTCCATCCGGTGGTTACGGCGGTGTGCTGCACGCCATTATCGGTACGCTGGAAATCACCGCGGGTGCCATGGTCATCTCCATCCCGATCGGCCTGATGTGCGCCGTGTACCTGGTCGAGTACGCGAACCGCAGCAAGCTTGCCACCACGATCTCCCTGCTCGTCGACGTGATGAGCGGCATCCCGTCCATTGTGGCCGGCCTGTTCGCCTTCTCGATGTTTACGATTTTGCTCGGTCCCGGTACTATCAACGGTTTTGAAGGCTCGGTGGCCCTCTCCCTGCTGATGCTGCCTACCGTGGTTAAGTCCAGCGAGGAAATGCTCAAGATCGTGCCGAATGACCTGCGTGAGGCATCCCTGGCCTTGGGCGTCACCAAGCAGCGCACCATCACCAAAATCGTGTTGCGTACCGCTTTGCCGGGCATCGTTTCCGGTGCCATTCTGGCCATCGCCCGCGTGATTGGTGAGACCGCCCCTCTGCTCATGACCGCCGGTTACATTGTCAACACCAATGTGAACCTGTTCTCCGGCCAGATGACCACCCTTCCGGTGTTCGTCTATCAGGAGTACTCGAAGCTGAGCGCCAACTGCCCGCCTAACGCTGCCTCCACCTGCGTGACCACGATTCCTATGGAACGTGCGTGGGCCGCCGCTCTAGTGCTGATCATTGTCGTGCTGCTGCTGAACCTCATTGGTCGAATCGTGGCGAAGGTCTTCGCCGTGAAGACCGATCGCTGAGCGAGCCGTTAGACTTAAAGATACAAGGAAATATAAGGAAACATCATGGGACAACGTATTGACGTCAACCACGAGAACATCTACTACGGCGACTTCCTGGCCGTGGAGGATGTGAATATCAACATCGAGCCGAACAAGGTCACCGCCTTCATCGGCCCGTCCGGCTGCGGCAAGTCCACCGTGCTGCGCACCTTGGACCGTATGCACGAGATCATCCCCGGCGCACACGTCGAGGGCGAGGTGCTGCTCGAGGGCAAGAACCTGTACGACAAGGACGTGGATCCGGTGGCCGTGCGCCGCGACGTCGGCATGGTCTTCCAGCGCCCGAATCCGTTCCCGACCATGTCCATCCGCGAGAATGTGCTGGCCGGTGTGCGCCTGAACAACCACCACCTGGCCAAGTCCGACGCCGATGATCTGGTCGAGTGGGCTCTGCGCGGTGCCAACCTCTGGGAAGAGGTCAAGGATCGTCTTGACAACCCCGGCATCGGTCTGTCCGGTGGCCAGCAGCAGCGTCTGTGCATCGCCCGCGCCGTGGCCGTCCACCCGCAGGTGCTGCTCATGGACGAGCCCTGCTCCGCCCTTGACCCGATTTCGACCCTGGCTGTCGAGGATCTGATCAACGAGCTTAAGAGCGACTACACCATCGTGATCGTGACCCACAACATGCAGCAGGCCGCCCGTATCGCCGACTACACCGCCTTCTTCAACCTGAAGGCTGTGGGCCAGCCCGGCCACCTCGAGTACTTCGCGGACACCACCACGATGTTCAACAACCCGCAGAACGAAGAAGCCGAGCGCTACATCTCTGGTCGTTTTGGCTGATCCGTGAGCGAAGCGATAGCTGAGCGAAGGTGATGTTGAGTCCGGCCTCCGGCCGGTTCGAAATTGCTGGACCGGAGAAGATTCGCTCCCTGCGCGCAGCGTAGTGGTTTGTGCGTAGAAAAAACAGTAAGACCCGTCGTAAGGCGGGTCTTTTTGTTTGTTGTTGGGCCAGAGAGACCCGTTATTTGTCGAAAGTCTCAGTAGGCAAGCTGCTTACCGGGACTTTTCGTATCGAGATTTCCTGCATACTATCCTAAATAGTGCTAAATAGTGCCAAAATACCTGCAATGGATTTTCGGGTCGCCTAATCATAAATAGGTTGCAGGCATTTTGGGTCTATTTGCGGGGCGAATATCGGCCATCCGCCATAATCCATAAGATTTGCAGGTATTTCAGGTCGATTTATGACGCGAATTTGCAGGTATGAAGACGACATTAAGTAGATTGCAGGTATTTCGGGCCTATGAAGGAGGCAAATACGGCTCTAAGAAGTCCCTTTATACCTGCAACGCTGCTAACTAGTACCTAAATATCTGCAATAACAAAGGCCGGACTCATTTCGAGCCCGGCCCTAGATAAGTTACGGCTTACGGCAAATCAGCCTAGAACGACGTGATTCACCGCCGTCATCAAACCAACATCACAGAATCGCCATGCACACGAAGTCCAGGATGAACAGTGCGGATACGATCCAGATAATCGGGTGCACTTCCTTGGCCTTGCCCTTGCAGGTCTTCACGATGCAGTACATGATGAAGCCGCCGGCGATGCCGTAGGAGATGGAGTAGGAGAAGGCCATGAACACGGCGGCGAAGAACGCCGGGATGGCCTCGGCGATATCGTCCCACTTGACTTCCTTCAGGGAGGCGGCCATCATGCAGCCGACGATGACCAGCACGCCAGCAGTCGCGGCGGACGGCACGGCGGAAATCACCGGGGCGAAGAACACGGATAGGGCGAAGCAGATCGCCACGACCACGGAAGTCAGGCCGGTACGACCACCAGCGGCGATGCCCGCAGAGGACTCCACGTAGGTGGTGGTGTTCGAGGTGCCGCAGATGGCGCCGATGGAGGTGGCGATGGAGTCGGCGAACAGGGCCTTATCCATCTTGGAGGAGAAGCCGTGGCCGTTCTCGAGGGCCTTCTCGTCCTCAGCGGAGAAGATGCCGGTACGACGGCCGGTGCCGATGAAAGTGCCCAGGGTGTCGAAGGTGTCGGACATGGAGAAGGCGAAGATGGTCACGATGACCAGCGGCAGCTTGGCCGGGTCGGAGAACAAGGCCGGGAAGCCTTCGGCGGAGAAGATCGCCCCGAAGGTCTGCGGCAGTTCGGAGAAGGTCTGACCGAGAGACTGGGAGTCGGACCAGGTGGTCACGCCGAACGGGATGCCGATTACGGTGGTGACGGCGATGGCCAGCAGCATGCCGCCCTTGACCTTCATCACGGTGAATACGATAGCCAGCACGAGGCCGATGAGGAATACCCACAGTACCTTGTCATTGAAGTTGGCCAGGCCCGGGGTTGCGGCCACGGCACCGCCCTTAGCGGCGGCCTTAGGATCGCCGGGAGTGAACTTGATTAAGCCGACATTCAGCATGCCTACGTAGGCCACGAACAGGCCGATGCCACCGCCGATGGCGTGCTGCAGGGACTCCGGGATGGCCATGATGATCATCTTGCGGATCTTGGTGACGGTGATGATGATGTTGATTAAGCCGCACAGGAATACCATGCACATGGTCTGCTGCCAGCTGAAGCCGAGGCCGAAGCACACGGTGTAGGTGAAGAACGCGTTGAGGCCCATGCCGGCGGCTTGCGCGTACGGCACATTGGCGAACAGGCCCATGACCAGGGTGCCGATGATGGCCGCGATGATGGTGGCCAGGAACACGCCGCCCCACGGCATACCGGTCTGCGACAGAATCTGCGGGTTGACGACGATGATGTAGGCCATCGCGAAGAACGTGGTCAGGCCGGCCAGAATCTCAGTCGAGACGGTCGTGCCGTTTTCCTTCAAATGGAAGAACTTCTCCATATACTCTCTACTTCCTTGGGTTGTGCGAGGCCATACGCCACCTGTGGGTGACCCGGTTGGCCCCGGCGAGAATTGCGACTCGCCCTGATTGACCTGCCCGGCGCGCGTGCGGCGCTGCGCATCCAATCAGAACCGTGGCCGATTATAGCTTGTGGAGGTAACGTGAACAGGCCGGGGTAGACTGACTGCGGCAATACATATACAGGAACGCGCAGAGAGTGCCGCGGAAGGAAGTCGCGCAGTGAAACCGTCCGTCGAAGTCAGCATCACCTCATGGAAAAAGAACGTCGTCAAGTTCGGTCAGGAATACGGCCGCGTACTGCTCATGCCAGGCACTGGCTACAACTGCGACCGTCCGCTGCTGTACTGGTCTGCACAAGCCTTGGTCGAGGCCGGGTGGCGTGTCGATCGCATGAATGTACGCAATGCCTCCGATGATTTGTCCACAGTGATTCCGGTGCTCAATCAGGCGATTGACGGGTGGGTGGAGTCAGTGCGCGGAAATCAGTCCGGCGAATACTCCAACGATAATGTCGGTAGGGACGCTGCTGATTCGTCGGATTCCACCAATCAATCCGGTCCGCGTCTGCTGCTCATCGGCAAATCGCTGACCACGATGACTTACCCGCACGTGGCCGCACATTATGGGTTGCCATTCGTGCTGTTGACCCCGGTATTGCACCATGCCGATTTCGACCCATCCGCCCGCGTGATTCCGGTGCCCGCTGTGGGCGATGACATCGTAGCCGAATCCGAAGCACCATCCGTGGCCGAGGCGAAGGCGATAATCCGTGCCGAACTTGCCGGGCAGTCACACGCCGCCAGCTCCCGATATGCTGGACCGGCACCGCTGATTTGTGCCGGAACCGCCGACCCGTTCTATGATCGCGCCCGCGCCAACGCATTGACCCCGCATGTGCATGAATATCCAGACGCCAACCATTCGATTGAGGTGCCCGGCCATTGGCGTCGTTCTCTCGATTACCTAAAGGAAGTCACGGCATCCGTGGCTCAATATGCCGCCACGTTGTAATCCTGCACCACTTCTCCGGGAATGTTGCGCCAATGCTGGGCTGGGAGGACTTTGTTGTGCCACTCTCCTGGGGGTGCTGCCTGCGCGACACGCCCGAATTCCACAATGTCGCCGACCGCCCGTAACCTAATCATTCGTAAACCACAGACCGTTGGTTGAAGTGTGCGCAAGTGCACTTTCGAAGTTTGGTTCGCCAAGCCAGCGCAGGTTGAGAGATATAAGCCCGTCAAGGGCCGGCGAAGGTCGCTTCGCGAGATTATATTGCTCTGCCTGTGCGCAGGGCTTTTTTGTTGCCCAGCCGAAAGTTCCGAACTCCAAGTCAACGGCCGACTTAGGAAGGAACGCCATGAAGAGGCCCGAAAAGGAAGCGGTAGTCGCTCAGCTTACGGAGGAATTCCGTAACGCTGACGCCGTCTACCTGACCGAGTACCGCGGGCTTACCGTTCCGCAGATTTCCGATCTGCGTGAAAAGCTAGGCCGCGATACTTCCTACACCGTGGCAAAGAACACGCTGGCACGCATCGCCGCCAAGGAAGCGGGCATCGAGGGTCTCGACGAGATTCTTGCTGGCCCGACCGCCATCACCTTTGTGAAGGGCGACTTCATTGAGGCTGCGAAGGTCATCCGTGACTTCGCCAAGGACAACAAGGCTCTTGTCATCAAGGGTGCCGCCGCTGACGGCACTGTCTACGATGCTGAGGGCGCCAAGAAGCTGGCAGACCTCAAGTCTCGCCCGCAGCTACTCGCCGAATTCGCCGGCGACGTCAAGGCATCGATGGCCAAGGCCGCGTACCTGTTCAACGCTCTGCCGACCAAGGCCGTGCGTACGATCGACGCCCTGCGCGACAAGCAGGAGAAGGCTGCCTGATTTACGCCCTCACGGCATGAGTCAGTCGCTTCGATAATTTAAACAAACAAGGTTTATTCGGCTGCGGATCACCTACTTCGTCCGCTGCCAAGATTGAAAGGAAGCCATAATGGCTAAGTACACCAACGATGAGCTGCTGGAAGCCTTCGGCGAGATGACCCTGGTCGAGCTCTCCGAGTTCGTGAAGGCCTTCGAGGAGAAGTTCGACGTCGAGGCTGCCGCTCCGGCTGCTGTCGCCGTTGCTGCTCCGGGCGCTGCTGCCCCGGCTGCTGAGGAGAAGGACGAGTTCGACGTCATCCTCTCCGCCGTCGGCGACAAGAAGATCCAGGTCATCAAGGCCGTCCGCGCCATCACCAACCTCGGCCTGGCTGAGGCCAAGGGCCTCGTCGACGGCGCTCCGAAGGCCGTCCTCGAGAAGGCTAAGAAGGAAGACGCCGAGAAGGCTAAGGCTCAGCTGGAAGAGGCTGGCGCCACCGTCGAGCTCAAGTGATTTGTGCGGCTTAAGCCGCAATCACCAACTTGTTGCCGGAAACCCCGTATCCGTTATGGATTGCGGGGTTTCCTGCATTGTGCCCTTGGGCAGACCCTGTACTGAATAGGGGGGGCGATTTCACCCGTTGCTGGCGGCATGGAAGCTGCTAATGCGCAAAAGTTGCAATTCTTGACCGGGATAATCCGGCGAAACCGAGTAAAAGATGACACAATGGCACATAGTGTGGTTCATAGTGTGTATAGGGAGGCGGTCACGGTGAGTGAATGGACGGTGCGGATCAATGGAGTTGATCGAGTCAACGTCAAACCGGGCGACTGCGTGGAGATTGGCCGTAAGCCATTGCGTCCTCTAGCCGATGACGGCATGCAGCGTCTTGATGTGGTGGATCAGACCAAGTCGATGTCCAAAAGGCATGCCGTGTTCGAGGTGAAGCAGAATGGTTCTGCAGCCGTGCGCGATTTAGGCTCGACCAATGGCTCTTATGTGGTTCGTGACAATGGCGATTTACTGCGTCTGCCCGTTGACGCCGAGTTTATGCTGCCGTCCTCGCCGATGCGCATGCAGTTCGGTGATGTTCCGGCGGACTTCATCCGTATCGATGACGTCGAGCATGAGCAGCAGCTTCCGGTGCCTGATTTGTTCGGCTACGCGGTGAATGAAGCACCGCAGGAGCCGGATGCCGCTGATATGTCCGTTGACGACATTTTGGATTTGCGGGCCGGTGAGCCGACCGCTGCGTTCAGCGCCGCCAGCGTTCGTCATAAGGTTGACGAACTCGACTTCAGCAGTCTGAACATTGCCCAATCCGTGGTCAAGGCGGAAGAGCCGGCCACTCCGCGTGATTTGTTCGCCGATGCGATGGCAGAGCAGTCCGAAGATGCCGTACCGGACGGTGAGGCGCAGCAGACCCAGCCTGCCGCTGATTTCGTGCCGCAGACAAGCCCGCAAGCTGAACCCGTCGAACCGGCGGAGCCTTCTGCACCTGCCGTGGTGCCGGTGGATGTGATCGCTCATCCTGTTGCCAAGGTGCCCGAGACTGTATCTGGGACCGCATCTGAAACAGCAACCGAGACGGAATCTGAGACTGCACCATCCGCTGAGGCGGTATCCATCCCGGACCAGCAGCCGGATGTGCAGGCACAGCCTGAGCAGTCGCCGGTATTTGAGCAGCCCGGCCAATCCGTCCAACCTGATCAGTCCGATCAGTCGGACCAGCCCGTGCGGTCGGATCAGTCTGAGCGGTCGGATCAGTCTGAGCAGCATGCTGCCGCCGAGCAGCCCGTTCAAGTAAGCGTTGCCGATTTGGGCGAGACTGACACCACTGGCGTCTATACACCAGCTTTTGAGCCGGGCTCCGTGTTCGACCGTGTGAGCAAGGGAGAACTGAAGGCCCAGGAGCCGGTGGTGGAAGTTGATGGCCTGACCTCGGACGATGCTAAAACCACGCAGGATTTCTCCACGCAGTTCGAGATTGCTCGTCACCCTGAGTTGCTGGCATTTCTGGCAATGAACCCATACCTGTATGACGATATGTATGCCTGGCTCGCCGCTAGAGGCGAAGCCGACATCGACGAAGCTCTATCCCATAACAAGGGATATCAGGAATACCGCGAAGCGGTTGGAAAGTGAGCCAAGAGATGACCCAGACGCAGGATCAGAATGCTGAAAACGGTCTGAACCGCATCCGTCGCTGGCGTGACCAGTATCGCGGCATGTTGGCCCCCTCTCCGTTGGAGGACGCGAACCAGCTGGTGGCCAAACTTGATATGACGCATGCCCATCCGTCCGGCATTGCGCAATTGTTTGCTTCGGGACATGTTCGCTTGGACTCGCTGTTCCGTGATGCCGGGGTGTTGAAGGCGGCGGAACGGCACTTGTCTCGGGTTATGGATGACCAGACCGCCAAGCGCCGTGTGTCCGGAGTGGCCGAGCTTTCGTTGGTGGTTGGTGTGGCCACGTGGAAGGGCAATGCACTGCCCGTGCTGCTGTATCCGGTCAACGTCACGGTGCCCAAGGAAGAATCCGCCGCCACTGTGCAGTTCACCGGCCGTGTGAAGTTGAATACGGCATTCGTCAATGTGCTGCGAGAGCAGCGGGTATATGTTGACGAGGATTCTCTGTTTGACGGTTCCAGCTATGACAGTGGCGAGCCTGAGACCTCGGCTATGTTCGCCAGAATCACGGCGGAAGCCGTGGAACGCATTCCTGACTTCAATATCGAGCGCCAAATCGTGCTGGGCTGCTTTGTGGATCCCTCATCGTTGATGATTGCCGAAAGCCAGCGCTTCATCGACCAGCTGGAGAACGGTGAAAGCGACAATGTGCTGCTTGATGCACTCGCTGGTAACGAACATGCGCAGTCGTCCCTCAAAGATGCCGATCTTGCGCAGTACAGCCCGTTCGATGCAGATCCGCATGCGGAATTTGAGGTAGGCGATGTCGACAACACCGTGCGATATGCCGCATCGCTTGCAGCCGAGGGCCATAGCATCGTCATTGACGGAGAGTTCCCCAAAGGCACGGCAGAGCAGGCGGTAGCCGTCGCTTCGCGCTGCCTGATGAGTGGTCGGTCGGTGCTGTATGTGCCGGGAGTCGCCGAACAGAAGCGACTGTTTATGCAAGCCGTGTCTGCCAATGAGCTGAAGGCTCAGATGTTGGATGTGGCTGATGCGCAGGCCAACGCCGCCATTGACAAGCAGTTGATTTCCGCTGTGGGATTCCAGCAAGGTGTGGCCACCCAGCGCTTCGACCAGCTTGCTGATGAACTTGTGGGCGTGCGCTCCCGCCTGACCCGGTACCTGGGCGACCTGCACGGGGTGAACGATAAGTGGAACGTATCTGCTTACGAGACGATTCAGAATCTGGCTCGCATCTCCGTGCTGCCAACGCATCCCGCCACGCATATCCGCCTGACCGAACAGAGCGCGATTGCCATTGCCGGCGATATGGAAGCATGGGTCGGCAAGTTGGAGCGGGCCGGTGAACTCGGCGAATTCTCTATCGGGCCGGATGATACCGCCTGGTACAAGGCCTCCTTGAACACCGAGGAGGAGGCAGTGGCAGCCTACCAGCGCGTGGATGATTTGCTGCGTCGGTTCCTTCCCGCAACCCGTGAGCAGGTGGCTCGTACCGTACAGACGTGCGGATTCCCCGTTCCCTCGACCATTCGCGAATGGGAGCGCCAGGTCACCGTGCTCAAGAACCTGCGCCGCGTGCTCGACGTGTTCCAGCCGGAGATTTTCGAGCGCGACATCGATTCGATGATTGAAGCGACCAAGCCCAAGGCTCAGCGCAAGGCCGAAGGAAGCGCGATGGGCTTCTGGGAGCGTCGTCGTCATATCAAGGAGGCCAAGGGTCTGCTGCGCGTGGGTGCCCAGGTGGAAGACCTGCATGAAGCGCTCAAAGTAGTGGCTCGGCAGTCGGAGCAGTGGAGGCAGTTCGTGCCACACGGCGGATGGCCGGTGCTCCCCACCAAGCTGGACGACATCATCACCACATTGGATGCGATGGTCAGCAATATGACTGCGCTTGACACCGTGCTCGCCACGACTCCGGCGGGCGGCAATTTGGGATCCACCGATTTCAATACTGTCGAGGTGCGTCTGAAGGCCTTGCTTGATGACCGTAAGGCTCTTGATACCTTGCCGGAACGATGCCGCTTGGAACATGAATTCGCCGGTGTCGGACTGAACGAATTGGTCGAGGATCTGCATACTCGTCAGGTGAGTGTGCCGCAGATTCGTGGCGAAGTG
>CXRC01000102.1_pt1 | contig 9611 bp, 8 predicted proteins | sample 591161 | NCBI WGS metagenome assembly CXRC01 (sample SAMEA3491312, study PRJEB9169) | human gut metagenome | biome: ENVO:mammalia-associated habitat; material: ENVO:feces | place: Bangladesh | collected 2010-04-07
TGGGTGGGAGCGGATTCGAGAAATCGAGGTCACTCGCGCAAACGAAGGCGATGAGCCTCCGGTGCTGATGGCTGATGGTGAATACATCGGGCATTTGCCGGTTCGTGTGGTGGCGGAGAATTGCGCGCTGCGCGTGCTGGTGCCGCCGGCCGTGGCGGCACGTGAGGTCGATTCCAGGCAGCAGGTGCTCGATGCCATCACCCGCGATGGCCGTGATCCCGTGACCGGACGCTTTAACTAGACGAAAATGCTTTGGCTCCCCTCTCCGAGCGGAGCTGTCGGCGAAGCTGACTGAGGGGAGGTCTGCCGCTGGCAGCGGTTATGCGATGTAGCTTTCGATGTGTAGCGTCTGTGCAATGACTTCCTTGATGGTGCGGTCGCTGACACCGGGGTGTGAGCGGATCAGGGAGATCAGTCCCACGTTGAGCGTGAAGAACGTCTCGTGGACGTTGATGATTGGCAGCCCATGCATCTGCTCGAAGTCGCGCACTGTGGTCTGGGCGATGTAGTCTGCGATGCGGTCGGCGGCCCGGTCGATGAATTTGATGTACAGTTCGGCGTTGCCGTCCTGGATCATCCGGTTCGAGAACGGGCTTTCGTCGGCAATGAGCGAACGCAGTACGAGAACGATTTCGTCAAGCGCCTTGTTCACGTTGCCGATTTCGCGGGCCTGGTTCCATTCCTCGAGCTTGGTGAGGATCTCATCGATCACATCATCCAGCACGGCGTCGGCCACGGCGTCCTTGTCGTTGAAGTAGTGGTAGAACAGCGATCGCGTCATGCCGACCTTGCTGGCGATGTCGGAGACGGTGATCTTGGAGAAGCCCTTTTCCAAGCAGATTTCGCGTGCGGCGCGCACAATGGACTCGCGGCGAGTGTCTCCGCGGTTGGCGCGCTTGTCCTCGAGAATCTGGCTCATGGGTGCCTCCTGAATGTAACTGATGTTGACACTATGTTAAACAAACGGGAGTACGAGGAAATACCGAACACAATAACGTCAATTCCGAAACCGTGTGGTGCATGTCGCCCATGAGATCGCCAATATATCGACGAAGCAATGAACTGCTCGGAATGGTATATACCGAAACGATCTCTGTTATTTACGAAAAATTGAGTGAGGGGCAAGGTAGGTTAGTAGCTATGGCACTTGCACTGTATCGTCGCTATCGTCCGGACACCTTTGAAGGTGTGATCGGCCAGGACCAGGTCACGGTTCCTTTGATGCGAGCCCTTGACGAGGGCAGGCTCACGCATGCCTATTTGTTCTCCGGCCCGCGAGGCTGCGGCAAGACCAGTTCCGCGCGTATCCTGGCCCGTTGCGTCAACTGCGCCAAGGGCCCAACCTCGCATCCGTGCGGCGAGTGTGAAAGCTGCAAGGATCTGGCCACCGGAGGCCCGGGATCCATCGATGTGGTCGAAATCGATGCCGCCTCACACAACGGTGTGGACGATGCCCGCGAATTGCGCGAACGCGCCGGGTTCGCCCCCGCCCGCGACCGCTACAAGATTTTCATCCTCGACGAGGCTCACATGGTCACGCAGCAGGGCTTCAACGCGCTGCTCAAGATCGTTGAGGAACCGCCCGAGCATGTGATGTTCATCTTCGCCACCACCGAACCGGACAAGGTGATTGGCACCATCCGCTCGCGTACCCATCATTACCCGTTCCGTCTGGTGCCGCAGGAGGTCATGGGCCCCTATCTGGAAACGATCTGCGAGAAAGAGAGCATCAAGCCTGAGCCCGGCGTGCTGAAACTCGCGATGCGTGCCGGCGGCGGCTCCATGCGAGACACCCTGTCCGTGTTGGACCAGCTCATGGTCGGTTCCGTCGAGGGCGTCATCACCCATGATGCCGCCGTGGCTCTGCTTGGTTTCACTCCTGAAGCGTTGATCGGTGAGGCCATCGATGCGGTCATCGATCATAACGGCGAGGCCCTGTACGGCGTGATCCAGAAGGTCGTGGTCGGCGGGTTCGACCCACGACGATTCGTGGAGGATCTGCTGGCCCGCGTGCGTGACCTGCTGGTGCTGACTTTGGCGGGCGACCGCGCGGAATCCGTGCTGTCAGACACGGCCGAGGCCGAGGACATGGACGACCTGCACCGCCAGGCCAAGGCCCTTGGACTGAGCGCGCTCACCACCATTGCGGATATCATCAACACCACGCTGGGTGCCATGACCGGTGCCATCTCCCCGCGTATGCGACTCGAATTGCTGGCGGCCCGACTGTTGGCCGGCAGCGAAAACGGGTTCGTTGCACCCGCTGCCGCTCCCGCATTGGGAGCTCCCGCGCCAGCCACAGGAGCTGTAGCCTCTGCCGCTCCCGCTACGGGAGGTGCAGCAGGTGGCTTTGCCGGCGCATCTCGCAGCGGTTTCGTCGGGGCCTCACACGGTGGATTCGCCGGCGCTGCACGAAATCAAGCACAGACGCAGACCGCGCCCGCAGCCGCCGCCCCTGCTGCGCCTGCATCTCCTGCTACGAATGCTGTGGCTCCAAGCTCCGACTCCCGATCCACTGATGAAAAGTGGAATGCAGCCGTTGCCGCATTGCCGCAGGCCATCCGCGAATACGTCACCAGAGACAAGGTGCCGACGGTGGCATTCGGCCCCAACCGTAAGGGATTGCCCTGCCTGTCCATGACCTTCGACAAGCCGCTCAGCCAGCATGCGTTTGCGCTCGCGGTGGATAACAGCGGCAAAAAGGCCGCAATCGTGGTGATGGATGCCGTACGCCAGGAATTCGGTGCCGATGCGGTTATCGCTCCTGCGGCCGTTGCGGCCAACGGTGAGCGAGTGGAATCCGTCAAGCGCCTGAGCCCCGAACAGTTGGCCAAGGTCAAGCAGCAGATTGCGATGGCCAAGGCGGGTCTGGCCGCTTCGAGTCTGGGAGCTGGCCTGGGCATGCATTCCGGCAGTGAGCCAAAAGCTCAGAAGCCGGCTGCTGAGGGGAACGCCGAAGATGCGGATGGCAGCCACCGAGCCTCTGGCGTAACGCCGGGAGACACTTCGAACAAGCCCGATTTGGATGATGACGATCCATGGGCCAAACCTGCCGCATCGTCTGAGGCTGTGGGCGAGCCATCTGCGTCTGCAGGTGAGCCGTCTGTTGATGGTTTTGCTCCGAGCAATCCAGACCCTGCATCTGCACAGGCGCCTGAAGAGCGCCACAAGAAGCATGTCGCCGTGCCGGACATGAGCGATGACGTGGACCCATGGGCAACGCCGGCAGCGCCTGTCGCACACGCACAAGATGCGACCGCCAATACCCAGGCCGGCCAAGCTGAGCAATCCGCCGCGTCTACTTCCTCGAACGTGGGTGCCCCGGCTGCGGATTCTGCTGCCCCAACGGCATCCGCTGACCCGTGGAACCAGCCGGTGCCTCCGCCTGCCGAACCGATGGGTGACCCGTGGAACCAGCCTGCTGCGTCTGCGCCGCAAGCTGCGCCGGATCCATGGAATCAACCAGCTCCTCCGCAATCGGAACCGGATCCGTGGAATCAACCGCAGGGTCAGGCTCAGCGGCAGACCCCATCGCAGAGTCAGGGTATGCCGCAAAGCCAGAACTCGGGCGCTGCTGACCCGTGGAACCAGCCAGTGCCACCGAGCCCTCAGCCGCAGGTTGCGGCCGAGGACGATGAGTATTCGATGAGCGACCAGTCGCTTGGCGATGCCACGGCCATGAAGATGGATGATCTCAAGAAGCTGTTCGAGGTCAAGAAGGTCGAGGAGTTTGCGGCCGATGACCCGAAGAACCCGAAGAACATCCAGCCCGCCAAGAAGCATACGGATGACTGACCGCAGCACATCATACGAAACGAAAAACAACATGAGGAGCACACATGGCATTGGCCTATGACGGCGCCATCCAGCGGTTGATTGACGCATTCGGGCACCTGCCCGGAATCGGTCCCAAAGGAGCTCAGCGCATTGCTTTCTATATGCTGTCCGCCCCCGAAGATGAGGCCCGCGAGCTGGCCGAGGCCATCGAAGAGGTCAAGGCCAAGGTTCGGTTCTGTGAGATTTGTGGCAACGTGTGCGAGACGAGCCCTTGCCCGGTGTGCGCGGACCCGCGCCGCGACCGCAGCGTGATCTGCGTGGTCGAGGAGCCTAAGGACGTGATGAGCATCGAGCGCACCCGCGAATACCGCGGCCTCTACCATGTGCTCGGCGGCGCCATCAACCCGATGGCCAACGTTGGCCCTGCGGATTTGCGCATCCCCGGCCTGCTCAAGCGTTTGGAAGGCGATGAGGTCAAAGAGGTGATCATGGCGCTTGACCCGAACATCGAAGGCGAAGCCACCACCAGTTACCTGACCCAGTTGCTGCGTCCGGTAGGCGTCAAGATTACGCGTCTTGCCAGCGGTCTGCCGGTCGGCTCCGACCTCGAATACGCCGACGAAATCACCCTCGGCCGAGCCCTAGCCGGACGCCGCGAAGCTTAAGCGGCATCTCTCTCCTTAAGAGTATCGTATTTAAGATAATTGCCGTATGCGGCAATTGCCGAACCGTCGTTGCCGTCCGCTCTGCAGATTGCCGTTGATCATGGGTCGCTTGCGACTAATATGACGATTATTTTGGCCGGCAGTAATGAAGGGTTCATGGAGAGCGAGGTGCTTGGCCGTAAAAGCCCATTGTATGGTCGACGCACCGCCCAAATCAGGTTGTTGCCGTTCGATTACGCTGACGCAGCGAAGTTTTTTTCCTAACACAAAGTCGCAGGATTTGGCTCGTTATTACGCGACTTTTGGCGGTACTCCGTACTATCTTGCGCGTATCAATGAATCCGATGGATTCGAAGATAACGTACTTCGATTGATGTTCGACAACCTTTTAGCAAATGGTGGTGTAATGATCCGATTGCACGGGAACGGACCGATATTGATGTGATTGCGGCTGATTCTCTGAGTAAGCAGATATTGATAGGCGAGTGCAAGTGGCGTAACTCATTTAATGAGACGGAAGCCGTTGAGCGGCTGCGTGGGAGGGCCGGATTAATCCGCGGTTACTTGCCGGAGACAGCTCGGTTTGTGCTGTTTTCAAAAAATGAGGTAGGTGAATCTATCCGAAATCGATACCGCGAGGATGAACGTATGTCGTTTGTGTCTGTGGACGACATGTATGCCGGATGATTATACGGATGGTGGCAACTCGCCTACTGGCTTCTTGACTGGCTCGGCAAGCACTCCCAACGTATCGTTGGCGCTTTCTCCGTCGCGGCGATGCCAGGGCCAGAAAGCGGCGTGATGCATGATGCGTGCGGGCTTGTGCCGCCGGAGTAGCCAGATGATGAACAGTCCAGCCAGCAGTATGCCGACACCGACCGCGATGCCAATGGTTCGCCCGTCGTGCACGTCGCGTGGTTCGGGGGCAGGCACAGGAATCGAGACACGGTGCCCGGAGATCAACAGTCGGTGCGTGTTCACACCGTACGGCGTACAGGTCATCAGCGTGACGCGGTCCTCGCCCGGCGCGATGCGCAACTCTGAGGTGTCGTCCGGCAGAATCACTGAGATGTTATCCACCTTGTATCCCAAGGTCTCGCCCATGACTTCGATATAGAAGAAGTCGCCCTTCTTCACCTCGTCCAGGCGGGTGAACATCATGGCCTCCACCAGACCGCGGTGTCCGGTGATTACCGAATGAGTGGACTTGCCGCCCACGGGAAGCGATGTGCCGTAGAGATGCCCGGCGCCAGAGGCAAGTGCCTCCTCGGAGGTGCCGTGGTAAATCGGCAGGTTGATGGATTGCTTGGGGACTTTGATGGTGCCCATCACGCCGTTGCCGGCATCCAGTAGCGATTGGTATTCCTTGTCTTTCTTGGAGGCTGAGTCCTCGCCGCTGGCGCGTGACCCACCCTGCGCGGCCGAGAACGGATCGACCGCCTCGCCCAGTACGGGCTGACCGGAATCGGCAAGCTTCTTGTTGTAGGCGCGTGCGACTTTCATCTTGTCCTCTGCCTGCGGGTAGGGCCATCCGGCCACTTGCTTGGCGCTGGTAGCAGCAGTGGCGGCCAGCTCCTGGCTGGATTGGAATTGCAGAGTCAGCGGGAAACAGGCCGCGCCGATGGCGGCGATGAGCAGAAGGATGGTGATGATGCGCATCGCCAGCAGATTGCGCTGGAGGCGGCGGCGTTCGGCTGCCAGATCGGAGACGTCGACGACCTCGTTGAACGGATCTTGGGTGAAAGTGTTGCTGGCTGCTGCCGCATCGGCTGCTGCTGAATCGTTTGTTGTTGTATCGACTGCTGTTGTATCGACTGATGCGTCGGCTATTGCCGCGGCGGATGCGTCGGCGGGTGCATTAGCGCGGGAACGGGCATGCTTGCTCTTCGGGCGTCTATGCAGAAAAGCCATTTTCTGTGTTCCCTCTGTCTATGCCTGCTGCCAGGGTGTGCGCATGCGTGTTTGCCTGTTGGCTGCCCCGAGTCTTGCTGTCACGTATGCCATCGAGTGTACGCCATCAATCACATAACAATTTTCGCGGTACAAGGTACTCCGGAGAACCTGATCGCGTACTCGCCGTCATGGGCCCCGCCGACCTTTTTGGGGAACAGCACGCGGTAGGCGGCGAGTTTGTAATAGTACGTGTTCGCGCGCAGGTACTCCAATGCCTCCTGCTCGTCGCATAGTTCGAACGCGACGCCCCTGGCCTTGAGATGCGCTATCTGCCCCTCGGTTGACAGCATCGGCTTGGGCGAGGCGCCTGAGGTGTCGTCTTCTTGCGGTGGCCCTTCCGAGTGAATGGGATGTTGGTCAGGCATGGTATGTCCTTTCTCGCTGCATCGCCCGGCCTCGGTGCCGGGCGACGGCGTAGACGGGAGCATACCGGATTAAGCGCGTCCACCACCATGTTTTCGGACAATGTGGTTCCAGCTTCCCCGATCTTAGGGAGTTTCTCGCTGAGGATTGGACGGCAACGATGTTGAATGTATTTTTTGTACATTCAATGCACTAATTTTTGTACATTCAATGCGCAAAATTGATGGGTTCAGAATCGGAATCAAAAATGGGCGCAATCACTTTCGTGACTTCGCCCTACAAAAAATGGAATTCTATGCAGCATTGGTCAGCCGATGCCGCTGGTACTTGCTCTTGGGCTTGTCCGGGAGCGTCAATGACAGTTTCCCGGCCTCGACCATCGGCCGAATGTACTCTCGTCGCGTATATTGCAGGCTTCGGCCTACATGATTTGCGATTTCCTGCGCCAATCGTGGTTCGGCGCAATACGCAAGAATAGTATTTTCGACGTCGGCCGGGCGCGGGCTGTTCTTGTCTTGGCCGGGCGTGGCGTCATGGTCGCTAGCATTCGTTTCCGCGCTGCTGTTGAAGAACCGTACGAGGAATGAACCTCTCTGGTCGATAAATTCCGGCTGCCGGACTCCGTGTGTCCTAGCCTCATCCCGAATAACGGGGATCCCCGAGTGGCGATTTTCCGCGATTTTCTCAATTTCCAAAATTGAAACTAACGTGGGATTTCGCGTCGGCATGTTGGCATAGCCCAAATCGTTGATGCTTTGGCCGCCGTATACGCCGCCCGGATTCCAACATTCCAGCCGATCCGAAAACATAACAAGTCGGATGGGCGTGCCGTTGCAGTATGGGCCATAATCGCGGTGCATGAGAGCATTAGTGATTATTTCTCGTACCGCGGTTTCCGGATATTCGGGGATGTCGGTGCGTTTTCCGTCGCGAATCACGACTCTCGTTTTCCCGTTGCGGGCAACGAACCCCAGTGCGCCTTCGAGCATCTCTGCGATAGTGCCCTCGTACCGCTTGTTGTCGATGAAGCGTTCTCCACCGTCATCGGGCTGCAAAACAGTGCCATTGACTGCAATAGCGGTAATGCAAAGGTTGGGGTAGATGCGTTGCGGGTAATCGCCGAGCGTCATCATTCCGGCAAGCGTCGGCTTATTGTTTTGCATGGCCCCGGTCAAAGACAGAATCTCATCGTCCGAGCGGCGGGGAGTAGCCTCAAAGAACACCCGGCGGAATCCTGAATGTTTGCTGGTTGCGGGTTCACCGTCGTGGTGCGACAGGGCGGCATATCGGTTCAGCGGCACAGCGATTTAGCGGTGGCTATGCGGTGCCACCGAACATCGGGTGTGCGGGCGGTGTACGGCGGAAGCGCGCGGGAGCATAATCGCCAAGGCTATTACGGTGTCCATATGCCGGCGATGGTTCGCTTCGCGAACGCGGCAACTTTTATAATCGTTGCGTTTGCGTAGAATAATCGGCAAATACTCCCAAGAGAAGAACAAAGGACAGCAGTGGCTCTCATCGTGCAGAAGTACGGCGGCTCGTCGGTCGCCGATACCGAATCGATTAAACGTGTGGCCAAGCGCGTTGTCGAGACGGAGAAGAAGGGCAACAAAGTGGCCGTGGTGGTCTCCGCCATGGGCGACACCACCGACGACCTCATCGATCAGGCCCTCAGCATCGACTCCAACCCGCCCGAGCGCGAGATGGACATGCTTATGACCGCTGGCGAGCGAATTTCCATGAGCCTGCTCGCCATGGCCATTCACGCCGAAGGCAGCCGTGCGCACTCCTTCACCGGTCAGCAGGCCGGCTTCCTCACCGACGCCCGTTACGGCGCGGCCCATATCAAGGCCGTCAAGCCGGATCGTGTGAAGAACGCGCTATCGCTGGGAGACATTGCCATCGTCGCCGGCTTCCAGGGCATCAACGCCAAGGGCGATGCCACCACGCTCGGCCGTGGCGGTTCCGACACCTCCGCCGTGGCGCTCGCCGTGGCCCTTGGTGCCGACGTTTGCGAGATTTACACCGACGTGGACGGCATCTTCACCGCCGACCCGCGCATCGTGACCTCCGCTCGTCGCATTCCTTCCATCGGCTACGAAGCCATTCTGGAAATGGCCTCCTGCGGTTCCAAGGTGCTGGCGCTGCGCTGCGTGGAATACGCTCAGCGCTTCAACATGCCGCTGCACGTGCGCTCCTCGTTCTCCCGCCGCCCCGGCACGTTGGTGGTGCCTGACGGTGTGGATCCGCGCACGCTGCCGAACATCGACTGAGCGAGACCGAACCGAACCCGAATAACCGACAAAATCGTTAGCAATATCAAGCAAGACAAGGCAAGACATGACTGAAGAAGAAGCGAAATCCATGGGCGACCTGTTCCCCGACCTGGGTCCTGAAGCTCCGGTGATTTCCGGCATCGCCCACGACCGTTCTGAGGCGCTGGCCACCGTGCGCGGCGTGCCGAACGAGCCGGGCATGGCCGCCAAGGTGTTTACCGAGCTGGCCACCGCCGGCGTGAATGTGGACATGATTGTGCAGGCCGGTGCGTCCGTGGGTACTGCGGACATCTCCTTCACTGTGCCGGAGGCCGCCGTCAAGCAGGTGCAGAACACGCTGCTCGACAAGCAGGACGTGCTGGGCTACCACTCCTTCGATGTGAATACCAACGTTGGCAAGGTGGCCGTGGTGGGCGTCGGCATGAAGACTCACTCCGGTCTGGCCGCCAAGTTCTTCCAGGCCCTGAGCGATGAGGACATTAACGTGCTGATGATTTCCACTTCCGAGATTCGTATCGCCGCGCTTGTGCCGCTCGACCAGCTGAACGACGCCGTCAAGGCGCTGCACACCGCCTAT
>CXRC01000103.1_pt1 | contig 9317 bp, 6 predicted proteins | sample 591161 | NCBI WGS metagenome assembly CXRC01 (sample SAMEA3491312, study PRJEB9169) | human gut metagenome | biome: ENVO:mammalia-associated habitat; material: ENVO:feces | place: Bangladesh | collected 2010-04-07
GAGTCGGAGGCTTCGGTCTGTTCAGCGGCCGGAGCGGCTTCTGCCGGGGCCTCACCGTCAGAGCCAGCACCGTCAACACCGTCTTCGGACGGCTTATCGGCGACGGCCGGCTCCTCGAACTGTTCACCCTTGAAGGTGAATTCGCCGAGAATGCCTTCGCCTTCCGCGTCCACGATCACGCGCTGACCGTCTTCGAGGTCGCCCATCAGGATCTTCTCGGAGATGGCGTCCTCGATGTCGCGCTGAATCACACGGCGCAGCGGACGAGCGCCGAGCAGCGGGTCAAAGCCCTTCTGCGCAAGCAGATCCTTGGCGGCGTCGGTAAGTTCGAGCGACATGTGGCGGTCGAACAGACGGTCGTTGAGCTGCTTGACATCCAGATCCACAATCTGACGCACCTGCGGCTCGGTGAGCTGCTTGAAGACGATGATGTCGTCCAAACGGTTCAGGAACTCCGGACGGAACTGCTGCTTGAGCTCGGAGCTGACCTGATCCTTCATACGCTGGTAGCTGGATTCGCTGTTGGCGCCCAGGTTGAAGCCCGTGTTGGCGGCCTTGGCGATGTCGCGCGTACCGAGGTTGGTGGTCAGGATGATGATGGTGTTCTTGAAGTCCACCTTACGGCCCTGACCATCGGTCAAGTGGCCATCATCCAGCACCTGCAGCAAGGTGTTGAAGATATCCGGGTGAGCCTTCTCGATCTCATCGAACAGCACCACGGAGAACGGCTTGCGGCGCACCTTCTCGGTGAGCTCGCCGCCCTCCTCATAACCGACGTATCCCGGAGGCGCACCAAAGAGACGCGATGCCGCGTACTTCTCGGAGAACTCGGACATATCGACGCGAATCAGCGCATCCTCATCGTCGAACAGGAACTCGGCCAGCGTCTTGGCCAGCTCGGTCTTGCCCACGCCGGTGGGGCCGGCAAAGATGAACGAACCGGACGGGCGCTTCGGGTCCTTCAGACCCACGCGGGTACGGCGGATGGAGCGGGACAGGGCGGACACCGCCTCATCCTGGCCGATAATGCGCTTGTGCAGCTCGACTTCCATGTTGAGCAGCTTCTTGGACTCAGCCTGGGTCAGCTTGAACACCGGAATACCGGTGGTGGAGCTGATGACCTCGGCGATCACGTCCTCATCCACGACCATCTTGACGTCGGACTCGCCTTCGCGCCAGGAATCTTCCTTCGCCTTGCGCTCGGCTTCCAACTTCTCTTGGTTGTCGCGCAGTTCGGCGGCCTTCTCGAAGTCCTGGCCCTTGATGGCCTCGTCCTTGTCGGCGGCGATCTTAGCGATCTTGCCGTCAAGCTCCTTGAGCTCGGGCGGTGCGGTCAGACGCTTGATGCGCAGGCGGGCACCGGCCTCGTCGATCAAATCGATGGCCTTATCCGGCAGGTTGCGATCCTGAATATAGCGGCTGGAAAGCTCTGCGGCAGACTGCAACGCACCATCGGTGATGGTCACGTGATGGTGGTTCTCGTAGCGAGAACGCAGGCCCTTCAAGATTTCAATGGTCTCGGCGATGGTCGGCTCATGCACCTGGATAGGCTGGAATCGGCGTTCCAGCGCCGCGTCCTTCTCGATGTACTTGCGGTACTCGTCGGTGGTGGTGGCGCCGATGGTCTGCAGCTCGCCACGGGCCAGCATCGGCTTCAACATATCGGAGGCACCCAGTGCGCCGTCGGCAGAGCCGGCACCCACGATGGTGTGGATCTCGTCGATGAACAACACGATGTCGCCGCGGGTCTTGATTTCCTTCAGGACCTTCTTCAGACGCTCCTCGAAATCACCACGGTAACGGGAACCGGCCACCATGGAACCAAGATCCAGCGAGTAGACCTGCTTGCCTTTCAAGGTCTCCGGCACATCGCCGGCCTGAATCTTCTGGGCCAGTCCTTCGACCACAGCGGTCTTGCCCACGCCAGGCTCGCCGATCAGCACCGGGTTGTTCTTGGTGCGGCGGGAGAGCACGACCATAACGCGCTCAATCTCGTTAGTACGGCCGATGACCGGATCCAACTTGCCCTCGGCGGCTTCGGCGGTCAGGTTGCGGCCGAACTGGTCGAGAATGGCGGAACCGGACTTGTTCTGCTTGTCCGCCACGCCACCGGCGTTGGCCAAATCGCCCTTGCCGTCAGTGGAGGTGCCGGAGTTGCCGCGAATCATATCGATGGTTGCGCTGCGCAGCTCGCCCAAATCAACGTCCATCTTGATGAGCACCTGAGTGCCCACGCCTTCGCCCTCGCGAATCAAGCCGAGCAGAATATGCTCAGTGCCGATGTAGCTGTGGCCCAACTGCAAAGCCTCACGCAACGAGAACTCCAGCACCTGCTTGGCATGCGGGGTAAAGGGGATGTGCCCGTTCGGGGCCGCGTTGCCCTTGCCGATCATCTCTTCGACCTGCTTGCGGGTGGCGTCCAACTCCACGCCCTTCGAGGCGAGTGCCTTGGCGGCCACGCCCTCACCCTCTCGGATCAGGCCGAGCAGCAGGTGTTCGGTGCCGATGTAGTTGTGCTGGAGAGTCCTCGCCTCTTCCTGCGCCAACACGATCACGCGCCGTGCACGGTCGGTAAACCGTTCGAACATGCTTGTCCTTCCTCAATTGACATTCCGTTTTACTCTACCGATTCACAGTGACGTTTATTCGCTGGATTCCCTGAATTGCGCCGTGAGAGGAGAAGAAAAACGATATGCTGGTGCATAGATTCATCCTGTGATCGATGGAAGGGAGGCTCACCATGAGCGAAACAACAACCAAGGCCGACATCGTTGTTGGTGTGGATGGTTCCGACGAGTCCTTTGCCGCATTGAAATGGGCGCTGAAGGAGGCCTCACTGACCGGACAGCATGTCAATGCCGTGTTCGGCTGGACCCATTCGTGGGATATGGGTTCCGAACCGGACAGCGATGAAGCCTGGGCCAAGGTTCGTCACGACATCGCCAACGAGCTGAAGTCGTGGGTGGAGAAGGCCGCAGCCGGCATTGATTTTGATCCCGCGAATCTGAAGCTCACCTCGGTCAAGGCCACCGGCACCGTCGCTTTGCTGCAGATCGGCAAGGATTCCCAGCAGATTGTGGTCGGACGCCGATCCTTAGGCCGTGTGGCACGCTGGTTCATGGGATCGCTGTCCGCATCGCTGGCGGAAACGGCCGAGGTCCCGGTCACGGTGGTGCGCGTCTCCGACAGTGAGGACGAAACGGTGACCGATGCCATCGCCAACGCGCTGACGCCGGACGACCAGACCGTGCATTTCGCCCAGCCCAAACCGTCTATCGAAGAGCACAGCCGCCCAGTGGTGGTGGGCGTGGATGGATCACAAGCTTCACGCCGTGCTTTCGAGTTTGCCCTCGATGACGCACAGCTGCATGGCGTGCCTCTGAATGTGATGTTCTGCTGGCAGTTGCGCGATCTGGGCGTTATCCCGGGCTATGAAAATGCCGTGGCACCGGTTGAAGCCGGGCAGCAGCGCGCCGAAGCAATACTTGCCAAGATGATGTCCGAGGTTGACATCCCTGAAGGAATCAAAGTCAGCACGAACGCTTTCCACATTCCTGCATCCAAGGGTCTGATTGCGGCTTCTCGGTATGCCCGTCATCTGGTAGTGGGTTCACGTGGCCTCTCCGGTCTCGATGCTCATTTCCTAGGTTCGGTGTCTCGCCAGATTGTGAACTTTGCCGAGTGCAACGTCACCGTCGTGCACTAATCGACCAACCAGCGGTTATCCAAGAAATCTCGTACAAAAGGCTTATTTCGAGAATTTATTGCACTGAATAGTGCTAAGCGCAAGGAATTCTCGAGATCAAGGCTTATTTCGAGAATTCCTTGCGCTGGCAAAGCAGGTAAGACCCCCACAGCTGATTGCAGTCGACTTACTTCTCGTCATCCTCTTCCGAATCGGACTTAGTCTGACGGAGTTTTTCGATCAAATCCACCACGGCTTCAAGTCCGGGAGTCACTTCTTCAGCGGTGTCCGCGGTCTCCGGTTCGTCGTCAACATCATCCTCGCCCTCACCATCATCAACGGTGTTTTCAAGGATGTCCTCTTCGGTGGCTTCGTCCGTGTCGGGGGCGGGGCTTTCGGTGGAGATCGGCTGCTCGTCATCCGCCTCAGGCTTGTCGCTTTCATCCACCTCATCATCAAGTTCTGCAGGCTCCTGCTTGCGAGGCCGGTGGGCCACCACATCGATGTGCAGGTCATCAAAAGCGGGATTGGCCTGCACCCACAGACGGCTTGGCTCCGGAGGTTCAATCTCGGAATGCTCGCCGCAGCCATGGTCCAGCGAGACCACACGGCCATCATCCGGGCTCCACTTGTTCGCGCATACGCCGAACAAACGGTCGAGCTCGCCCTTAAGCGGCACGAAGAAGCCACAGGTGGAACACAGATTGCCTGCGGCCGTCTTGGTGCTCAGCGCCTTTGGCCCACGAGGACCTTCGTACCAGCGCTTGGCAGCCTGTGCGCGGCCCAACGAGCTCAATACATGGCGACGGGTGAGACGAAACACCTCCACTGCGTCATTGACATCCTGCAGGGATGATTCCTGGACCTCGCCATCTTCGATACGCTCGTCATCCGGATTGGTGCCGATGGAATCGGTGGGAGACAGGTCGGTGGGCTCAAGACGGTCTTTCCACGGAATCCACTTGGGCGGCATCAGCGCGTCTTCGGTCGGAATCAGGGAGGACTCGTTCACCGTCCACGAATCCAATTCCTCATCGTGATACAGCGTTACCGACCACTGCCATCCCTCGTATCCGCGAATGTTCGCGACGAAACGAAAATCGGTGACATGATCTTCAAGCTCATTGGCGACGACAAAGTCACCCACCTGATCAGGCTCGTCGGCCACTTCAAGCAGCACGGCCCGTGCAATGGCATGAGGATCCGGTGTCACGGCGGTTTCGATGGTGTCAGTCATGGGTCGCATCAGTCCTGCACGTCGAATTGATCCGCCACGGCACGCAGCAGCGTGGCCAGCTTCTTGCTTTCGGCGGCGGAAGGGTAGCGATGGCGACGCAACGTGTTGCCGGCAGCGTCGAGCATCTTGATGAGGTCCTCGCAGATGGCGGCCATATCATCCGCCTTAGGACGAGTGGCCTTGACCAAGCTGGGACTGGAGGCGATCAGCTTCACATCCATGGCCTGCGGGCCACGCCGACCGTCCACCACGGAATACTCCACCTTGGCCCCTTTGCGCAGCGTATTGACGCCAGTAGGCAGGGCCTGAGCCGGCAGGAACACGTCCTTGCCTTCCTCACTGGTGATGAAGCCATATCCTTTGGCTGCGTCAAACCAACGAACTCGACCGGTGGGCATTGCGAACCTTCCTTCAATCCTCAACAGTAATAATGAACTGAAGGAATAGTGTACCTCACAGGTCTTGACCACACATCATGAGGCTGAGTCGTCTCACGATTTACGCTCACCGCCGAACCACGAGGACTTCTGCTTGGCTTCCTTGGTTTTGCCTGCGGTCTGTGCGGATTGGGCGGCGGGCATCTGCTCGATGGGCAGCACCACGGTGAAGGTCAGGCCTCCCCCATCGGTGGCCGTGGCACAGATAAAGCCATGATGGGCCTTGACCACGGACTGCGCGATGGCCATGCCCAGACCGGTGCCTCCCTTTTCACGGGCACGCGATGGGTCAGCCGTATAGAATCGTTCGAATATCTTTGGTCGGGATTCGTCCGGCACGCCAGGTCCATGATCCACAAATCGGAGCACGGCATACCGGTACCCAGTGCTCATCGATGCGCCTACTTCGGCGGCCTCTACGAAGCGGCGCATTGACGCGTCGGTGGCCGGTAAACCGGAAAGCTGCTTCGGGTCAATAGCCGCCGGCATCACGCCAAGAGCAATCTCCGCGGATGAATCAATCGGCGTGTATCGGTGAATATTGCCCACGATATTGGTCACTACCTGACGCAAACGCGAGGCATCACCAGGCAGGGTGATGGTCGGCCAGTCACCCTCAGTAAGGCTCAACGACGCCGGATGGTTCAGGTCACGGGCGGGCTCAAGCCCAATCAGCATACGGCCGATGGCACGGTCCGGATCGAGGGCGTGCAAATCATCAACGGCATCGGTAACTAGCGAGGAGAGTTTCACCGTGCCGGTCACGTCGATGCCACGGCCCTCATCAAGCCGGGCCAGAGACAGCAAATCTTCGACAAGCACGGTCATACGCTGACTGGAACGTTCGATGTGTTCGATGGATTCATCGGCACGATCCAACGCCCCAGGCATATCGCGTTGCATCTTATACAGTTCCGCATAACCATGGATGGCGGCAAGCGGCGTGCGCAGCTCGTGACTGGCGTCGGAGACGAACCGCTTCATCTTGTCGGTGGTCTCTTCCTGCTCGTGGAAGCTGAGCTCTATTCGAGTCAGCATCGTGTTCAACGAAGCGGCCAGAGAGCCGACTTCCGTGTTCTCGGGAGCGGAAGGAATACGCTGGCTCAAATCACCGGCGGCAATCTTCGCGGCGGTTTTTTCCATGCGCTTCAGCGGGGTCATCGTGTGCTGGATGATCAATGTGGCCAGAGAACCACCAAGCAGCACCACGGCAATGCCGACCACGACGCAGTAACGGGAAAGCGTGCTGACGATGTCGATCTGATCGGACAAGGACAGGCCGATATACACCACGGCCCTCTCCTTGCCGTTCTCCGTGAACGTCATCGGCAGAATGCGCCACGGCGAACGCGCGGTACTCACCGCAGCATGATTGGCATTGGAGGAAGGATTGGACAGAATCGTGGTGACGGAATTCGAGGAGTTCGGAGCGTTCTTGGAACCCGAATTGCCGGCATCGTTGCCCGCGTCGTCTTGCGTGTTCGGATCGGTCTGCGGCTTGGTCGTATTGTTGGAATCCGAAGAATTGTTCTGTACCTGGACAACCTGCTTGACCACAGCCTGCGTGGTGAATGGCTGACCGAACGTGATGCCTGAGGTATCGCCGTTGGTGGGCAGCACCGGCACGGAGACGATGCCGTCCTGCAGCTGAGGCATCAGCGGCGTGACCACCAGCGGGTTACCCTCATTATCCAACGTGCCGTCGGTGTATTGAATCTGCAGAAAGTACGAGTTTGGCCCGGCATTGTCGTTTTTGGCAAGCGTCACGATATTCTCGAACACCATCTGGCTCTGCGATTTGAGCTGGTTGTCGGTTTTGCTCAACATATAGTTGCTCACCAACGCGCGGATGGAGAAGGAAATGACTGACACCCCGATCAGCAGCACGGCAATGGTGCAGGCCACAAGCTTACTGCTCAGGGAGATACGGTCAAAATGGCCGAAGAACATGTTCTTCTTGCGATTGTGATGTTCTTTCATGCGTGCGACCGCCTCCGGGGCGGACGCAGGCATATTGGGCCGTGGCAACTTATCGGGCTCACTCATGATGGCTGGATTAGTTCTTCGGTTCGCGAATCATATAACCGATGCCGCGTTTGGTCTCGATCAGCGGCGTCACCTTGCGCTTGCCGCCTTCGCCATCGTCGACCTCGATGCCATCGACCTTCTTGCGCAGATACGAGATATACGATTCGACGATTGCGGCGTCACCGCCCCAGTCGTACTGCCAGACATGGTCTAGGATCTGCGCCTTGGACAGCACGCGGCCTTCATTGTCCATCAGGTAGCGCAGCAACTTGTATTCCGTGGGGCTTAAATCGATGGGCTGCCCGGCTCGCGATACATCATGCGAGTCCTCGTTAATCTCCAAGTCGGCCACACGAATAATCGGATCATCCTCAACCTGTTCGCGGGTGCGACGCAGAATCGCGCGGATACGGGCCACAACCTCCTCGAGGCTGAATGGCTTGGTCACGTAGTCGTCGCCGCCAACGGTAAGGCCCATGATCTTGTCCTGCGTGTCATCACGTGCGGTCAGAAACAGTACGGGTGCGTCGATGCCCTCCTGACGGATGCGACGGGTTACGGTGAAGCCGTCAATGTCAGGCAGCATTACATCCAGCACGATGAGGTCGGGCCGTACCTTTTCGATGACTTCGATGGCTTCAGAACCGGAGGCCGCGGTGTTCACCTCGAATCCGGCAAAATGCAGCGAGGCGACGAGCAGTTCGCGGATGGAAGGTTCGTCGTCAACAACAACAATCGATGCTTCAATAGGCTTACTCACGTACTCCAGATTGGTCTACTTCACTGGACGTTTCCTGAATGTCCTCTTGGAGTTCGTCCGCAGATTCCTGCCCGTCTTCGGAAGCCTGTTCGATTTCGGCTTCGGAATCCTTCTTGACTTCACGGCGACGGCGAACTATCACCATCACCACAACGAGAACGACCATGGCGGCCAAAGCCACGCCCATGGCGATCACGCCAATCGTCACCGTGGAGGATGAGGTGGAGGTCTTCTTGGATTTGGCGATCTGATCCATCATCGCCGTGGCTGCCCCGGACCAATTCGGTGTGCTTTCCATCAGCTGCTGCTGCGCGGCTTCGGATAGTGCATCGACGGTTTTCTGTTGCTTGAGCCATTCGTCGGAATTGGAGGATACCGCCACCACGAGATTGCCATCGTTGGCGGCGACGGCGAGCAACACGGTGTTTGCCTTCGGCTTAGTGGACTCCAGCACCGTGCTCGCCCATTTCTGCGGTGTCTGCTCACTGTTAAAGCTGGACAGATACAGCAGGTGCACATGCACGCCGGTTTCCTTCTCCGTCTTGGCTATGGCATCCGAGACCTCGGTGGCATGTGAGCCGAGCAGATTCTCCGTATCGGTGATGTTGTCGGTTATGGTCACGCTGCTGTTCGCGTCGGTACCCGTGCTGCTGGAATCATCCGCATACGCGTCCGCAGTTATCCACATCGATCCCAATACAGTCGCAACAACCACGGCAATGGCGCAAACAAGCCGCTGGAAGGCCTTTGCACTTCCGGAAAAACGGCCCCGCACCGAAGCTGGAACCACAATGGTCGTTTTTCCATCTGTCCAATGCAAATCTGTCATATTCTCCACCTTAGCGGCCGGTATTGGCAATAACGGTCGTCATATCAGCGCTCATTGTTTTAGGAAAGGAGCAACAATGCCCCAATATCAAGTGGATTCAGAACAAATCCAAGCCTCTTCGGCCGCGGTGAACAGCTCGATTGCACAAATCAGGCAAGCCGTGGGCGGTATGTATACCAATCTCAACGCCCTACAGAACGTATGGCGAGGTTCGGCGGCCACTCAATTCACCACCGTGGCGGCTCAATGGCGAGCGGCGCAGCAACAAATGGAGGCTTCCTTGGAGTCCATTCAACGTGCGCTGGCCCAAGCCTCCAACGTCTATGCAGACGCGGAGGCGC